>JABLTQ010057515.1_pt1 | contig 116512 bp, 94 predicted proteins | sample 7160101 | NCBI WGS metagenome assembly JABLTQ01 (sample SAMN14651228, study PRJNA627086) | human gut metagenome | isolation source: feces | host: Homo sapiens | reverse complement strand
TGAACCAACGACCCTCTGATTAACAGTCAGATGCTCTAACCGACTGAGCTACTGAAGAAGGTTTTTCTCAATTGCGTGGCAAAGGTAGCAGGTTATTTTGAATTATGCAATATCTTCGCAAAAAAAATGTCGTTTAATACTGAAAAATATGGCATTTCGCCCCGCTTTCTCCATCACGACACTACAATTGAATGAGATTTTATGCCCGAAAAGCCATGATGAAAACAAATTAAGTTAAATATTGGCACAGTTCTACAACGGTGATTAGAATTATGTGTTTATTTGCGGTCTGTAAATTCAGAAAAAGACGGATATTATGAATACAAGAAAAACTTTGGCCGGGATTTTTACAGTTTTACTGGGATTCGGCCTGGCCAGTTTCCAGGGAAAAGAAGACGACAGGAACTTTCAGATAGCAAAGAACCTTGACTTGTTCAATGCGATTTTCAAGGAGTTGGACATGTTTTACGTAGACACCATCAAACCGGAAGAGATGATCCAGAACGGAGTGGAAGGCATGCTTGCCCTCACAGATCCTTATACGGAATACTATCCGGAAGAAGAAGTAAGCAGCCTGAAAGAAATGACCACCGGAAAGTACGGGGGCATCGGAGCAGCCATACGCTATTATGAGGCAAAAGACCGCATCGCCGTTGTGGAGCCGACAGAAGGAATGCCTGCAGCAGAGGCCGGAGTCAAGGCGGGTGACATCATCCTCTCCGTAGGCGGAAAAGAGATGGTTCGAGGCAACATGAAACCCCAGGAGTTTTCATCCAAGGTCAGCGAGGCACTGCGCGGCGAGCCTGGAACATCATTCATACTGAAAGTCCTGCGGCCTCTGAAGAACGACAGCACTGTCCTCGAATTCCAGATTACCCGGAAAAATATCCGCACAAACCCTATCCCCTACTACGGCATGGTACGCGACAGCATCGGATACCTGTCGCTATCCAGCTTCACTGAAAATTCAGCGAAGGACTTCAAGAAAGCATTCATCGAACTGAAGCAGAAAGGAGCAAAATCATTGATCATCGACCTGCGCGACAATGGCGGAGGTTCACTGGCCGAAGCGGTAGACATTGTGAATCTTTTCGTTCCGAAAGGAAAGGAAATTGTTATAACAAAAGGAAAGTTGAAACAAGGACAAGGATCTTTCAAGACGCAAAGCGAGCCGGTCGACACACAGATTCCTATAGCCGTACTGGTGAATGGTGCCACAGCATCGGCGTCCGAAATCGTCAGCGGCTCGATGCAAGATCTGGACCGTGCCGTCATCATCGGCACCCGCACCTTCGGTAAAGGGCTGGTGCAGACCATCCGTCCGCTGCCGTACAACGGAACGCTGAAAGTTACTACATCCAAATACTATATTCCCAGCGGACGCTGCATACAGGCCATCGACTATGCAAAAAAGAATGCGGACGGCTCCGTTGCCCGTATTCCGGACAGCCTTACCCATGTTTTCCATACAGCCGCAGGACGTGAGGTGCGCGACGGCGGAGGAATACGTCCGGACATTGAAGTAAAAGGCGACCGCATCCCGAACATAGTGTTTTATCTGATGAACGACGATCTGATTTTTGATTACGCCACCCAGTATTGCTGGGACCACCCGGCACTGGCATCTGTAGATGCGTTCAAACTGACAGACCAGGATTACGAAGACTTCAAAAAGCTGGTGAAATCACGCAAGTTCACTTACGACAGACAAAGCGAAAAAGTGCTGAAAAACCTGAAAGAGGTCGCCGAGTTCGAAGGATACATGGATGAAGCAGCCGAAGAGTTCAAAGCGCTTGAAAAGAAACTGAACCATAATCTCGACAGAGATCTGGATGTTTTCGCAAAACCGATCAAAGAATATATATCACAGGAAATCGTCACACGCTATTTCTACCAGCGAGGAGCTGTAATGGAACGCCTGAAAGACGACGACGACCTGAACAAAGCGATCGAAGTCCTTACAGACACCAAACAATACGACCAGATCCTGTCAGCACCATCCGGAAAAGACAAATGACCGGAACGCCTCAAAGCAGCACCGGCGGCATTCTCCCAAGCTGACAATTGCACGGAAGAATGCCGCCGATGTTTATTATATACCCAGTCCTATTTCAGACCTGCATATCCGGTTCGTTAGCCTTGATCAGAGCTATCAGCTTTTCCACAGCCTGCTCTTCCGGAATGTTCTTTTCCACGCATTCCTTCTTCTTGTACAGGCTGATCTTTCCGCGGCCCGCACCGACATAGCCATAATCGGCGTCAGCCATCTCTCCCGGCCCGTTCACAATGCATCCCATAATGCCGATCTTCAGCCCGCGCATATGAGAAGTCGCCGCTTTGATACGCGCAATGGTCGACTCCAAATCATACATGGTGCGTCCGCATCCGGGACACGAGATATATTCTGTTTTTGACGTGCGCACACGTCCAGCCTGCAGAATCCCGAAAGCAATTTCATCAACCTTCATGTCGGCAATGTCATTGCCATGATTATACAAAAGGATGCCGTCGCAGAAACCGTCGAAGATCAACGCGCCCATATCCGCTGCTGCCTTTATTTCCAGATCCTCAATTTCCTTTTCCTGGTAGAACTGGAAGAAGACAAGCGGATTATGCAGCCCTTCATTCATCAGCTGATGAGCTATGCCGCGAAATTCTCCCAAACGGTTCGGATGATTGCTTTGAGCCACCAGCACCACTTCCGGATGGCACTTCAGACAAGCTATAGCTTCTTCATTAAGTCCCAGATAGGATACAAACAGAAACTTCATGGCTGCACCGCAATGATGCAGGCCAACCAGCTGCTCTGTATTAAAGGCCGGCCAAACATTCTCGCTTCCGTCCCATACAGCCCCATCCACAATATAGCCGATATCTTCCCGGCGATTTCCCGGCATCGACAGCCCGCAATAGATATAGTCGGGCTTGAACTGCCCGCTCACCTCCATATTGCCATTCAACCGGGCAGATATAACTACAGGCAAATGCTCGCCGCCAATATTGCGGACAGCCTGCGTATGCCGGCGCGACGGATTCGTATAGCAGAATTCCGGAGCCTCTGCCCCCGGAATATACGGATGATTCTCGCGTCCGGCGATATAGTTGACCAACTTGCGTGCCACCGGAACCTCCGCTTCTGGAGCTTCGCTCAATGACACACGGATGGTATCTCCCAATCCGTCGGCAAGCAATGCGCCGATTCCCAAAGCCGACTTGATGCGCCCATCCTCTCCGTCACCGGCTTCAGTCACTCCCAGATGCAGAGGAAAAGCCATTCCTTCCTTCTCCATCTGCTCCACAAGCAGACGCACGGTCTTCACCATCACCACCGTATTCGATGCCTTGATAGAAATGACCACATTCATGAAATCCTCCTCCACACAAATACGCAGAAACTCCATGCATGACTCTACCATGCCTTCGGGAGTGTCACCGTAACGCGACATGATACGGTCGGACAACGAGCCATGATTCACACCGATGCGGATGGCTGTATGATTTTCCTTGCAGATGTTCAGAAACGGCACAAAACGCTCACGAATCTTTTCTATCTCTTTCGCATATTCCTCGTCCGTATATTCCATTTTCTTGAACGTGCGGGGCGAATCAACATAATTTCCCGGATTGATGCGCACCTTTTCTGCATACAATGCGGCAACGTCTGCCACATTCGGATTAAAATGCACATCGGCAATCAAAGGCGTGCTGTATCCCTGCGAACGGAGAGATATATTGATATTCTTCAGATTTTCAGCTTCGCGTACACCCTGGGTGGTAAGCCGCACATACTCACCCCCCGCTTCGACAATGCGCTTGGCCTGTTCCACACAAGCATCCGTATCCATCGTAGACGTATTGGTCATGCTCTGCAGACGGATAGGGTTAGCGCCACCCAAAGGAGTGGCGCCAACATATACTTCAATCGCCTGACGGCGAAAATAATTGAAATAGTCCATCAATTGAATCAATTTGTCTTATAAGCGTATTTTACTTCCTTCAACTCTTCGTTGGCCTTTACGATCTTGTTTTTCAGCCCTTCCTTATAAGCCGCAAATTTCCCGGACAGTTCCTCGTCTGCCAAAGCCAGCATCTGGACAGCCAGAATAGCCGCGTTCATCGCTCCGTTGATGGCAACCGTAGCTACAGGTATTCCCGGAGGCATCTGCACTATCGAATAAAGCGCGTCCACTCCATCCAGCGCAGCTCCCTTCACAGGAACGCCGATAACCGGCAATGTCGTATTGGCTGCAATGACTCCCGGAAGTGCAGCTGCCATTCCGGCGGCCGCAATGATCACTTTGATGCCTCGTCCGACAGCCTCTTTCGCAAACTTCTCCACCTCGGCAGGAGTGCGGTGGGCCGAAAGAGCGTTCATCTCAAAAGGCACCCCCATTTCATCAAGCAGCTTGGCAGCCTTCTCCATAACCGGAAGATCCGACGTGCTGCCCATAATGATACTTACAATCGCTTTCATTCAGCAGTTTCTGTTTTTTTTATTGTTCGTTGATAATTCCTTTATATGCTTCCGCATCGAGCAATCCTTCCATTTCTGACACATCCGACGGACTGAGCTTGATCAGCCATCCTTCACCATACGGATCTTTGTTCACGAGCTCCGGATGCTCTTCCAGTTCCGGATTCACTTCAAGCACCTCTCCTCCTACCGGAAGGAACAGGTCGGAAACCGTCTTTACAACTTCGATCGTTCCAAAGACCTCTCCTTTTTCCAAAGTTTCACCTTCGGTTGTTATGTCCACAAAAACAATGTCGCCCAACTGCTCCTGAGCATAATCTGTTATTCCGACATAGGCGACGTCACCGTCGATACGAATCCATTCATGTTCGCTGGTGTACTTGACATTGGTTGGAAATTCCATGATGATATAGTTTTTAAAGTTAATATTGACATTCAAATAAACAAAATTCCGATGACTCCACAAAACAATCCGATAAAAAATCCTCCGGCAACTTCATTCAGCGTATGCTGGCGCACGATAATCCGCGCCGAGCCAAGAAGCCCGGAAAGCAGAATGAAAAAGCAAAGCCAGCCGATGGGGTTGAAGCGGAAGATGAAGCTGTAAGACAGCAGTCCGCCCACCATCATGCCGCTGCTGGCCATGTGCGTGCTGATTTTCCAGCGGAAATTGACGGCCGAGCAGATAACCATGCAAATCAAGGTAGCCATCACAATCCCGCTCATGTAGCGCGGAAGATGAATCCTGTACATTGCTATAAGGCAGGCCACATAGCTGATTATCGTCATGAAGTAAGGCACGTAGCGTCTTTTCCGGGCGCCAAGCTCATACAAAGTCCATCCGTTGATCTTCTGGAACAGGTAGATGCCGAGCATCGGGACAAAAATGGTAAAACAATAGACAAGTCCCAAAACCGCCAGCTTATATTTCAGCGGCATGATGTTCAGGTATGTAAAGAAGAAGAGCAGCACAAAGGCAAGAAAAGGAACCATAAACGGCGTGAAAATGGCAGAAACAATCCGCGAAGCCATAACCAGCTTCCCGTCCGCTTCATGCCGTTCCCGCTCCCTGCCATGCTCATGATAGGTGAGTTCGTCAGGTATATTCGTTGTTACTCTTTCTTCCATAGGCTTATCTTCTCAACCGTGCCACCGGTATGTTCAGTTGCTGGCGATATTTAGCCACGGTACGCCGCGCGATAGGATATCCCTTTTCCTTCAGCATGTCTGCCAGTTCGTCATCGGTATAAGGCTTCGCCTTGTTTTCTCCGTCCACGCATTCCTTCAAGATGCGCTTGATTTCGCGCACCGACAGTTCCTCGCCGCTTTCAGTCGTATACCCGTCGCTGAAGAAGAACTTCAGCGGATAGATTCCGAAGTTGGTCTGCACATACTTGCTGTTGCTCACCCGCGAAACGGTAGAAACGTCGAGTTTCGCCCTTTCTGCCACATCTTTCAGAATCATCGGCCTCAACAACGACTCGTCGCCTTCCTCGAAGAACGGCCTCTGCAAGTCGATGATCGCCTGCATGGTGCCCATCAATGTCTGCTGCCGTTGCTTCACCGCGTTGATGAACCCCTGGGCAGCGTCCACTTTCTGCTTGAGGAACATGAAGGCATCCTTCGACTCCTTGCTCTGGTTTGCCTTGTTGCGGGTATGCTCGTCAAGCATGTCTGCAAACTCCCGGCTCAGGCGCAGTTCAGGAACATTCCGGTTGTTCAGGCTTAAAGTGATCGAGCCGTCGTCCCCCGTTTCCACGATGAAGTCGGGCACAATCTGCTGCAGGTTTTTCCCTATAGCCTCTCCCATCGAGCTTCCCGGACGCGGATTCAGCTTGGTCAGTTCAGCGACCGCCTCGTTATATTGCTGCTCCGTAATGTTCAGCTTCTGAATGATTTTCTCCTTGTTCTTCTTGGTAAAGTCGTCACAGCACTTGCTGATGATGTCATACTCAATCTGCTTGAGCGGAGAATCCTCTTTCCGTTTGATTTGGAGCAGCAGGCACTCCTGCAGGCTGCGCGCTCCGATTCCCGCCGGGTCAAAATCCTGAATGACCGCAAGCACACGCTCCAACTGTTCCGGAGTTGTATAGACTCCCTGATAAATGGCCAGTTCGTCAGCAAGCGTATCGGTCGACTTGCGCAGCAGCCCGTCATCGTCCAGCGACCCGATGAGATACTCGCCCAACTGTTTCTCTTCCGGCGTGAGATGCTGCATGTCAAGCTGCTCTTTCAAGGTTTCATAAAAAGAAACCGTATCCGAGAAGGGTATGTCTTCTGCCTTGTCGTCCTTCGAGCGGTTGTTCTCCTGAAGCTTGTAGTCCGGAATGTCATCTTCCGTGCGGTAATCGCCCAAAGAGATATCCTCGCCCATATCCGTATTGGGAGAGCCGTCTTCATCCTTCGTATTGTAGTCTTCATCAAAATCGTCTTCCGTTCCGGATATTTCCTTGCCCTCTTCCAAAGCCGGATTGTCCAGCAATTCGGCATGTATGCGTTCTTCCAGCTCTACAGTGGGCAGCTCCAACAGCTTGACAGCCAGTATCTGCTGGGGTGAGAGTGTCTGCACCTGCTGCTGTGCCTGTGTCTGAATCTGACGTGAACTTTGTGCCATTTGGTTATTCCTGTTAGTTGGTAGTTGAATGCAAAAATAATAATTTAAAATGAATATCGGCATTCATGCGGACAAAAAGAAAAAAGACCCCGTCATCGCAACCTCTTCACTGGAGTGATGCGAACGTATCACTCCAGTGAAGAGATAAAAATGACGGGATATCGCCAAAGAAGTCCGGCAGAAGTCAATAATTGAAGCTGCTTCCGCCCAAAAACTCGCGCAACAGAGAGGTGGGAGGCAGCTCGCTGTCCTGCACAGAAACGAAGTAATCGAGGAAACGCAGCAAGCGATAAGCCTCCGAGTATTCCGGGCTGCGCTTGGGCACTTTCCGCAGCACCGGCTCCACATGGTCTTTCAGAACCGGAAGTTCGAAGAGCAGCGCCGAATTGAACATTGCGTCCGCATTTTCCTGGTAAGGGAATATCCATTTCTGCTCTCCGGCACGCACACTGGGCCAGCGGGCTATTGTGGCCTCGGCCGAGTAGTTGCGGTATTTATAGTCGCGGATGATGCGGCGCAGCAGGCGGTTGTCCGTCGTCGGTATGTAGTTGTGATTGTCCAGCAGAATGGTTGTCAGCGCCGACACATAGATCTTATACTTGTTTTCGGCCGGGATACGGGGAGTCAGGGCAGGATTCAGCGCATGAATCCCTTCCAGAATCAGAACCATGTTGTCGTCAACACGCAGCTTCTTTCCGCTCATCTCGCGCTTGCCCGTTGTGAAGTTGAAGCGCGGAAGCTCGATTTCCTTCCCTTCGATCAGCGCATTCATCTGCTCCTCAAAAAGAGGCAGGTCGAGGGCATAGAACGACTCAAAGTCGTGGTTCCCTTCTTCATCCAGCGGAGTGTCTTCGCGGTTCACGAAATAGTCGTCCAGCGAAATGGGATAAGGCCTCATGCCGTTCGTTATCAGCTGGATGCTGAGCCTCTTGCTGAACGTCGTCTTGCCGGAAGACGAAGGGCCTGATATGAGCACCAGCTTCACGCGCTTCCCGTTCTGGCTGCGGCCGGCTATCTCGTCCGCTATCTGAGCGATTTTCTTCTCCTGCAGCGCTTCCGAAACGTTGATAAGCTCGGTTGCCCGCCCCTCACGGCATACAACGTTCAAATCTCCCACGGTACTGATCCCCAGAATCTGGTTCCAGTGATGGTATTCCTGAAACACATCGAGCATCTTTTCCTGCTTCACCACGTCCTCCAGCTTTTCGGGGTCCGTCTTGTTGGGAATGCGCAGCAGTAGTCCGTCGTAATATTTCACGATATCGAAACGGCTGATAAAGCCCGTGCTCGGAACAAGGCTGCTGTAATAGCAGTCCACCGTATCGCCCAGACGGTAATAATAAGAGTAAAGCTGGCCCGAGGTGGCAAGCAGCTTCGCCTTGTCAAACATCCCCCGTTCTCCGAACAGACGGACAACATCGTCCGTATGGCATTCCGTGCGGACAAAAAGAATGTCGGCGTCAATAATCTCCTGCATCCGCTGCTTGATGCGGATGGCATCGTCCAGGCCGATGGATCGGTCGATGTGAAGCTTGCAGAAATATCCCTTCGAAATGGGATGCTCCAGCGTAACGCTTCCGGCAGGATAGAGGTCGTCTACCGCCTTTGCCAGGATAAACACCAGCGAACGTACATACGTACGCATACCCGAATCGCTTGTGATGTCAAGAAACTCCACATCCTTATTGAAATAGACACGGAAAGTAAGGCTTTCCACTTTGTTGTTCACTTTCGCACTCACAGGCCCGTAAGGCATTTGCAGGCCGAATCCGTCATAGATGTCCAGCAGAGAGCTCCCTTCGGGGAATTCTTTGGTCTGACCGTTGTTTTTACAGTAAATCTGCAGCATAATTTTTTCCGTATTGCTATCAAGAGCACATTAATCGGGTGTCAAGTTAGTCATTTTTCTGCTGCCCGCATCAGCCTCCGCCCTCCTAATGGCACGCACGGCATCCATTTTATGTTTTTTTAGCGGAACGGGTTTTTCAGGCCGTCATTTGCACTTTGAAGAATCTTTCTTATTTTTGTCCCCGATACCATTCGAACACATTTTGTCAAAAGATATTATGAAAACAACATGCACCCTTTGCTGGCTATTGCTCTTTTTCTTGTCCGCCCGCGCCGACAATGCAAGCCTTGACCAGTTCCAAACACAGCTCAAACACGCGCTGGATGCCGGAAACAGCGACAGCATTGCCGCGGCATATTGCAGAATGAGCGAATATTATGTATACCGCAACTCCGACTCCGCGCATTTCTTCTGCAAGGAAGGACTGAAATATGCCGACAAGAACAAGCCCGAACCTTACCTGACACTGATAAACAATCTGGCAGACACCTACTTCTCCGCCGGAAAGATGGACATCGCCACCCAGCTCTTCCTTTCGGCAGACAAAGAAGCGGTGCGCCTCGCACACAGCCGCATGTTCCGCGTGTCTGTCCTCACATCAACCGGAGTGACCTACCGGAGGCGTGAAATGCCGGATTCCGCCCTGTTCTACTACAACAAGGCGCTCGGGCTACTGGAAGGAGAGGAAAATTCCATTTCCGAAGAAATCCATCTGCTGACCAGCATCGCCGTGCTCTACGCCAACACATCCCGGCTTTCGGAAGCCGAAAACTATGTGCGGCGCGCCATGAAAAAGGCAGAGAAATGCGACGACATGGATATGACACTCTATGCGGCCGCAACCGCAGGAAGCATCTTCATCCTGCAAAAGAACTATGCGGAAGCGTCCCGGGTTATCCTTCCGGTTCTGGAGAAAGCCCGGCAGCAGCAGAAGCCGAAGTTCGAGCTGAAGTGCCTTACGTTCCTGCTGAGCATTTTCCGCCAGACAAACAATAAAGATTCGATCAATCACTACATGAAAGAAGCCGACAGAGCCGCGGCACTTCTCCCCGAAAATTCGACGGAGGTCATGGGATACCGTGAAACGCAGTTCCAGATTCTCTCTTCATTGGGGAAATATCGGGAAAGCCTGGCCATACAGCACCGCATCCTGAAAGAAGGAAGCCAGAACATACAGACTCCTGTCGACAACCTGTACAAGCTGATGGCACGCAACTATGCCAAACTGAACGAATACAGACAGGCCGCTGCATACTATGAGAAATGCATCGCCGCATCCGACAGCCTGCGGAAAGAAGCCATTGACGCGGAACTCTCGGAGCTGACCGTAAAATACGAAACACAAGAAAAAGAACTTGAAATAGCCCAGCTCAACGAAGAGCAGCTCAGCCAGAAAGCCCAAACGATGAGATGGACCATCGCAGCCATCGGACTTTCCGGCATCTTGCTTTTACTCGCCTTATGGTATGCATTGAGCCGCCGGCACGCCAAAAGAAAAGAAGAGCTGAATGTGGCACGGAGCTATATCGAAGGACTGGAACAGGAACGGGCCAGACTTGCCAAGGAGCTGCACGACGGAGTGTGCAACGACCTGCTGGGCATAGGCCTCCAACTTCAGGCACTGCCCATACCCGAAGATTCCAGAAACTATCTGCTGAATCTTACCGAACAAATACGTGAAGACGTAAGGTCTGTGTCGCACGAACTTATGCCGCCCAAATTCCAGCACACAACACTCGATGAAATGGCGGAAGCCTATATTGCCCGGTTCCACATGCCTCATTCCATACAAGTAACGATGAACAAGGAGTCCAAAGGAAAAGAATGGAACGAAATCCCGGAACGGACGGCTTACGAAACTTACCGCATCATGCAGGAACTGCTTTCGAACATCGTCCGCCACGCCAATGCCACCAAGATAGAAATCGACCTGCTGCTTGAGGAGCATACGCTGACCCTTCGCATCAAAGACAACGGAAACAGAACCGGCAAATGCCCCGAAGCTGCAAATGCCGGCGGCATCGGACGGACAACGATTGCCGAGCGGATTAAAATTACCGGCGGAACGTTCGCGGAAGAAACGGATGCGGACATGCAGACTTTTACACTTACAATTCCCTTATAATCATCAAAATAAATCAAAGCCGACAAGCAAAATCACCGTTTTCCATGATTTCTGTTATAAGAAAATTAACGTTCTTTGCAATTGTATAAAAAACATTGTCTAACATAAAGAACAGAAACATGAAAAAGTTATTGCTACAGGGCATTTGCCTTATTTTAATGCTTGCCGGGGCAGGATGTTCGGAAGAAGAGGAAACAATCAAGAGTCTGATCCTTACGGAAGGAACGCAAACCACACAGACTGTCTATGCCGACCAGACATCCGGCACGGGAGGAGGTATAAGCTTTACGGCCACCACAGACTGGACGGCAACCGTAACTGACGTGACTTCAAGAGCAGAAACAGGTTCGGTAACATGGCTTACATTGAGCCAATACAGCGGAGGACCGGGCGAGTATACACTGACGCTGACCCTCACAACGAACCTGACAGGAAGCACACGCAAGGCGCAGATTGAAATCCGTTGCGGCAACGATGTGATAACCATCACCGTAGAGCAGAGGGCGGAGAACGCCGACGGCAATATGCCGGAAGCACCCATCGAGAGCGTAACCTATCCGGCAAAGGTCAGCAAGATTTCCTACAGGCCGAGCTGCTGGAGCGAATACACAGGATCAGACGATGACCTTAATTTTGACCTTGAGTTCAAGTATGATTCAGAAGGACGCGTAGCTGAATACATCTATTCAATCAATGATTCGGACTATCTGGGAAAGATGACCACTTCTTTCGACTACAGCATCGTGGGAGAGATACGGGCAACAGAAAAGTTCAATGATAGCGATGAAGAGCATTACACGCTGGTATTGGGAAGCAACGGATATGTATCGAAAATGGAAACGAAAGCTACAGACTATAATCCGGCCATCACTTACAATTTCTCATACGACGATACTGACCATCTCTCGGAAATCACATGGGAAACATCGTATGGCTCTCAATACAGCTTGAAATATACTTACAAAAACGGAGCTGCCGAATACACCTACTTGTGGTATGATGACAGCACCAGCGGCCGTCGGGAAGAAAATGAGAACAAATACGGCACAACTCCAAACAACACGCTCAACATCGACCCGAACATCCTGTTTGAAAGTATGGAATATCCATCATACACTAGCGACGGGCCTGAATGCCTTGATTATCTGGCCTTGTTAAGATTCATCGGGAAACGGAGCGACTATTATGTATCTCACCACGAAGACGAAATAGCATATGAATCTGAAATGGCGCAAGGCTATCCGGCGGAAATGATCGGAAAAAAAATCCGTAAGACTTACAGTACATCCGATTTAGATACTGATGATCTGGCTTATGACTTAAGCGAAAACGGACGAATCAACTCCATTACAAAGACAGAGCATGTCACTAAGAAAGAATGGGAATACTATATAAAGGTATTAGACAGACTGCTCTATCCGGAAGATCCGGAAAGGGGATATGATTACGAAAGAGTAGAGGGAAGCGACAAGCTCATAAGCACCTCTAACGGAACGAACACCTATACCTATACATTCACTTACGCCAACTAAAAAATCCTTCTCCATCCTCTTCTTGAAAAGGGGATGGAGAAGAACAACTGCAGCCAATACTGCTATGACCATTTCTTCTGATAGGAACGGTGGCCATAAAAGACAACGATCACAAAGCAGATAAACGGCAATACAAACGACAAATTGACGGACGGCATCCCCCACAATTCATGCAAATCAATAATGGAAGCTTGAAGCGGAGGAAGTATTGATCCGCCCAAGATGGCCATAATCAGGCCGGCGGCCCCGAATTTGGCATCCTCCCCCAGTCCTTTCAAAGCAATCCCGTAGATTGTGGGAAACATCAAAGACATGCAGGCTGATACACCTACGATACAATACATGCCGAGAATGTTCTGAAAAAACATCACTCCAAGCGTAAACAGAGCCGCGCCAATGCCTAACGCCCGCAACAGCTGCCCGGGATTGAAGAAACGCAGCAAAAAAGTGCAGACGAAACGGCTCACGCAGAATACCGCCATAGCAAGAATATTAAACTTCTGAGAACGCACCTCAGCCATCTGTTCGGCCATCCCCATATCCATAAACAAACGGGTTCCGTACTGAATGATAAACGTCCAGCACATAATCTGCGCACCCACGTAAAAGAATTGTACGATTACTCCCTCACGGTAACGCTGAACCTTGAAAAGACGTTTCAGCGTAGGGATGAAGTCTATCTTCCCCGAACCATCCCCATTCTTAGGCATTTTTATCAGACGGATCAGTATCAGCACGCAAAGCGTAGCCAACCCTATCACCAGATAAGGAGCAATAAGTGTAGACAAGTCTGCATCGCGTACGGCCTCAAAATCGCTGTCTGAAAGCAAGGCCCTTCCTTCCGTATCCAGCGGATGCAGCCGGCGCTGAATAAATTCCATCGCCACATACATGCCCAGCAAAGCCCCCATCGGATTAAACGCCTGAGCCAGATTAAGACGACGCATAGCCGTTTCTTCCGCCCCCATGGAAAGGATGTAGGGATTGCAACTGGTTTCAAGGAAAGACAGTCCGCAAGTCAATACAAAATAGGCTATAAGGAAAGGATAATAATCGCCGGTCATTTTGGCAGGGAAGAACAGGAACGCTCCCAAAGCATACAGCCCCAGTCCCAGCATGACACCGGCCTTATAAGAATAACGGCGTATGAACATGGCTGCCGGAAAGGCCATGGCAAAATAGCCTCCATAGAAGGCAACCTGCACGAGTGTACCTTCCGTGACGCTCATGCGAAAAATTTTGGAAAAAGCTTTCACCAAAGGGGTAGTAATGTCATTGGCAAATCCCCACAAGGCAAAACAGCTCGTGATGAGCACGAAAGGAATTATGGCTGCCCACGAGCCGTCCCCGACTACGGGTATTTTACGAGTGCTTTTCATGGCTTGTTTTCTTTTAGTTTAGATTTTATTTATAGAAAGAGGGGCTTCCCTGAGCCAGTTTGCCGGGAAACGGCAGTCCTCAAAAGATATCCCTCCATCCGCCTGCTAATTTATCGCATGAACATCATTTTTGTTTTCAATCACTCCGCAGGCTTCAGCCTGTACCAGGATATTGCCTACAGCCGTCGCTTCTACCGGACCTGAAATGACCGGAATGCCCAACGCTTCTTCCGTAAGCCGGTTAAGCAAACGATTCCGGCACCCTCCGCCGATAATATGCAGGCATTCCACCGGACGGGGGAGCAACGCATTCAAACCGGCCAATCCCTCGCGATAGCGTACAGCCAGCGACTGCAACACGCAGCGCACATATTCTCCCTGCGTAACCGGCACCGTCAGGCCGTGCGACCGGCAATAAGAAACAATAGCAGCTTCCATATCATCCGGATGCCGGAAATCAGGAGCGTCTACATCAATACAAGGAACATCCGTCACTTTCTCTGCCTCAGCTATCAGAAAGTCATAATCAGCCTGCAATCCTTTGGCGGTCCATTGACGGACAAGACATTGCAAAATCCATAAGCCGGTAATATTCTGAAGGAAACAGATATTCCCGCCTACTCCGCCTTCATTGGTAAACCCTGCAACCCGAGCATCTTCGGTCAATAAAGGTTCATCCATTACGATGCCCAGCAACGACCATGTGCCGGAACTGAGAAACGCACTTACTTTCCCTTTCCGGAAAGGAACAGCATAAACCGCACTTGCCGTATCATGCGACCCCACCGATATGATCTTGACTGATGCAGGCAAGCCCACTTCTGCCGCGACATCCGGACATAAGGTGCCACGCACTGATCCAGGCATCAACAGTTTATCTTCGAAAAGATGAGCCGGAAGACCTAATCCTTCAACCAACGGACGGCTCCACTCACGCCGTTCCGCATCCAGCATTTCGGAAGTCGAGGCAATGGTATATTCATTCCCCGGAACTCCTGTCAGATAATAGGCGAACAAATCCGGCATAAACAAGAGGTGACGTGCTTCCTGCAGCCATGCCTTATTTTCCTTTTTGAGCGCATAAAGCTGGAACATTGTATTGATCGGCATCACTTGAATGCCCGTTTCCGCATAATGCGCTGCAACATCGATCCTGCCAAACACCTCCTCCGGCACATGCTCCGTAAACGCATCCCGATAGCAAACCGGATTTCCCATCAGGTTACCGGCAGCATCTACCAGGCCGAAATCCACTCCCCACGTATCAATGCCTATGCTCAAGATATCCGTATATTTCGCGACGGCCCGGCGCAAGCCTTCCTTCATTTCTTCAAATAGAGCCGGGAAATCCCAATACAAATGACGGCCGATGCGTATCTGACGGTTGGAAAAGCGATGCAGTTCGTCCAGCACCAGCTGACCGTCATTCACCACACCCGCAATCACGCGGCCACTCCCGGCTCCAAAATCAACTGCTAAAAAAGTACTCATTGCTTCTTGTTCAGAATGTAATTTTCCAAATCTTCGATTTCAGCCTGGTTCAGCACCTCATAAGAGCCTCCAGACAAAACGATGATACGGCAAGCCATCTCAAAGAACATGGCCCGTTCGAACACCTCGTCAAACCCTTTTCCGCATACAACCTGTCCATGCTTGCGCAACAGGCAAGAATTATGATTTGCCAAAGCTTTCTTTACATGCTCTGCCAGTTCGGGCGAACCCGGACGGAAATAAGGAATGACCGGTATTTCGCTGCCCACATGGCAAGGTATCTCCGCCGTGACATTGAAGTCTGCCGGCATGTCTTTCATACAAGCCACAGCCGTTGCATAAGGTGACTGAAAATGCAGCACTACGTCTACATCCGGACGTTCGCGCATGATTCCCAGGTGAAAGCCGCTTTCCATAGAAGGCCTCACGCCGTTCAGCACCTCTCCCGTAGACACATGGCACACAGACACCTGGTCTTTCCTCAATGAAGGCACCCACGAACCGGTTCCCGAAACGAGAGCCTCATCTCCAATGCGCCATGAAATATTGCCGCTGCTGCAAATTGTCAACCCTGCATCACCCACACGGTGTGCCTGCTGTATGAACTGTTCAATCTGTTCGTTAGAAATCATCTTCATCTCCTCCTTTCATTACTTGTAAATGGGTCCGTATGCAGCACATGCGCGATAATCAGCCCCTTCCTTATCCATTCCAAAAGCATTCCATGCAGCCGGACGGAAAATCTTGTCGTCCTCTACATTGTGCATACATACCGGTATACGAAGCATGGAAGCCAAGGTTATCAGATCCGCTCCGATATGTCCATAGCTGATAGCACCATGGTTAGCCCCCCAATTGTTCATTACAGAATAAACATCACGGAAAGCCGGCTTGCTGCACAAACGCGGAACAAACCAGGTTGTAGGCCACGTAGGATCTGTACGTTTGTTGAGCACCTCAAATATTTCAGGATCTACATCAGCCGTCCATCCCTCGGCTATTTGCAGCACCGGTCCAAGTCCCTTTATCAGATTCAGGCGCGACATGGTGACAGGCATTCCACCTTTCGACAAGAAATTGCTGGAGAAACCTCCGCCACGGAAATAGTCACGGTCGGCCGGAAGCCAGTTCGTTGCTTTCAGACAAGCCTCTGCGTCCTGTTCCGTCATCTCCCAGCAAGGCTTCATGCAAGGTTTCCCGGCTGCATCCGTACTTGCTCCTGTGGCGTCCAGCGTTGTGGCGCCCGAATTGATCAGATGAATCATACCGTTCGAGGCAATACCCGTCAGTTCCTTTCCCGTTACGCGTTTCACGGCTTCCGGACTCCAATAGGTACGCACATCGCTGAACATCTGCCCGCATCCTGTCAGCAAATTGCCAAACAGCATTGCTACGGCATTGCAAGAATCGTTCTCTGTAGCCAACACATAAGCCTTTCTTATGCCGTTCCAGTCAAACGTGCTGCACATCAAAGCCTCCGTAAAGTCACCGTTCGGCTTCCAGTCCGTCCATTGGCGCTGTCCCTGGAAACCGGCAGCAATGGCATGATGGCCGATAGCCTCCTCTTTAAATCCCAGTTCACGCAGTTTCGGATTACCCTGCATCAGATCTCTGACAATCAGAGTCATTTTCACGACAAATTCCCAGTCGGCATCCTTCTGTTCCCGAGTCTTCTGCCGTTCAGGACGATTCTTGTCCCATCCTTCGTTCGACTTGCAGTACTTTTCAGTCCAGGCCATCGCCTTTTCAAACTCTTCATGATCATAAATGCCTTCGTCCATACGGCGCAGGATTTCCGTTTCATCCACGCTTTCGTTCCGCATGCCCAAATATTCCTGGAAGAAGTTCTGGTCTACAATACTTCCCGCAATGCCCATACACTGGCTTCCGACAGACAGATAGCTCTGGCCGCGCATTTGTGCAACGGCAATGGCTGCACGTGCCCAACGCAATATCTTCTCCGCCACATCATCCGGAATCGAATTATCATCCGCATCCTGTACGTCATGTCCATAAATGCCAAATGCAGGAAGTCCCTTCTGGGCATGGCCAGCCAACACTGCCGCAAGGTATACAGCTCCCGGACGTTCCGTTCCGTTAAAACCCCACACGGCTTTCGGCCAGTAAGGATTCATATCCATCGTTTCTGATCCATAGCACCAGCAAGAAGTGACAGTAATCGTTGCACCGACACCCTCACGCTCAAACTTCTCGGCGCAAGCGGCACTTTCACCGACACGGCCTATCGTTCCATCGGCTATTACACACTCTACCGCCTTGCCATCGGCATACTTCACCTGAGATGAAATCAAATCAGCCACGGCCTGAGCCAACTTCATTGTCTTTTCTTCCAGACTCTCGCGGACACCTCCTTGCCGACCGTCTATGGTCGGGCGGATTCCAATTTTAGGATACTTGCTCATAATATAAGAGATTTGTTGTTAATTTTGAACTGTAATGCAAAATTAGACGTTCCAGCCATTTACGAATGACACGAATCCGACATTCAATAGGACAATATCGACTTCCTGCTTTTTCTTTGCCGAAAAAAAGCGCACCCGCTTATGCATGGGCAAAAGCCTTTTGACTATCTTTGCATATCACCAGCGGAGAAACAAAATGAACAACGACATAGACCAGATGCATTTTCTTGTTCTTCACATAGGAGAAGCCTACTGCCTGAACAACTGGAACTACAAAAACATATGCAGTCCCTTTACGCGCATGTATTACGTAACGGAAGGGCATGCCCAGATCGTATTGCCCGACAAGACACAGGACTTGTATCCGGACTTCATGTATATTGTGCCGGCCTTCACTCCGCACAGCTATATCTGCCGGGAGGAATTCCGGCACTACTACATCCACATTTACAACGAATCGGGGCACGATATCCTTGAAGACTGGATACTGCCGACAGAAATAAAAGCCGAGAAAGGGATACTTTCCCGCATCAAGAAACTGCATGAGCTATGCCCGGAAATGGAACTTACGCAGACAGACCCGAAATTCTATGACAACAATTCCACACTGAACAAGAACATTCTGAAGAACAAGCAGAGGGAATTATACGCAAGAGTGGAGTCGCGCGGAATAATCTACCAGCTTCTGGCACAGTTCCTGCATCTTGCCCAGCCCAAACAATACGTAAGGGACGAGCGCATCACCAAAACGCTGGAGTATATCCGCATGAATCTGAACAGCCATCCCGACCTCGATGCGCTGGCAGCCGTTTCGTGCCTTTCGAAAGACCACTTGATCAGACTGTTCAAAAAAGAAATCAACATGACTCCACTGGCATACATCAATAAAAAGAGAATTGAAAATGCCCAGCTCAAACTGGTAACTGAAACCACACCGATAAAAGAAATCGCCTACCAGCTGGGATTTGAAGACCAAACCTATTTCAACCGCATGTTCAAGAAAATGACAGGACTGACACCCATGAACTACCGCAAAAGCTTTCATGACACCGGGCTGTAAGAGCTGCTTCCGGGGGCAACATAAAAAAATCCTCCGCCCTTTTTGAGAACGAAGGATTCTTACAGTCTATAATATCTATCGGTTTATTTCTCGATGCTCACCAGTTCCACTTCAAAAATCAGCGTAGAGAACGGCTTGATCTTACCAGTCTGACGAGTTCCGTAAGCCAGTTCCTGCGGAACATACAGTTCCCACTTAGATCCTACAGGCATCATCTTCAGCGCTTCCTGCCAGCCTTTGATCACACCTCTTACAGACATCGTTGCCGGTTTGTCCTTAGAGCTGTCGAACTCTGTTCCGTCAATCAGCGTACCTTTGTAGTTCACTTTCACTCTTGACTTTTCGGTCGGCTTTTCACCGTTGCCCATCTTGATCACTTTATACTGGAGTCCGCTCTCTGTAGTCTGGATTCCTTCCTTCGACTTGTTGCTTGCCAGGAAGTCTTCGTTCTGCTTCTTATATTCGCCGAACTTTTCTTCCAGAGCCTTCACGCGGATAGCTTCAGACTTAACTTCCACATACGCATTGGCAGAGTCAGCTGTAGCCATACCGTGTCCCTTCACCGTTGCGATGAATCCTGCAAGGAAGTTATCCTTGTCAATAGTCTTAGTTGTGTCTTCGCCAAAGATACGTTTGTTGGTATAGTCAAACATTTCGTCGTTGCTGATCTGCTGGCCAATCTGAATACCTGCCAGATATGCCTTTTCTTTCGCGTCAGTTTCCTTGCAGCCCTGTTCCAGACCTTTGATGAAGTCTGCCACGTGAGCCGAGTCAATGCCCAGACGTCCGTGAACGAAATCCATCAGGCCGCGTGTGTTTGCTGCACCCAACATATAAGAAAGCGTGTCGACATCAGTTTTCAGGTTCGCTTTCGGACCCTGCGCACATGATGCAAGTCCCGCAGCAGCGGCAAGCACCATAAAGAATGTTCCTTTTTTCATTTGCTTTTTCTAATTTTTTATTATAAAACTTCGATTAATTCCACTTCAAAAATCAGTGTGCTGTAGGGAGGAATCATATCGCCTGCTCCCTGCACGCCGTATGCCAGTTCCGAAGGAATATAGAGTTTCCACTTCGCTCCTTCCGACATCAGCTGCAGAGCTTCCACCCATCCCTTGATGACCTGGTTTACGCCGAACACGGCCGGTTCGCCGCGCTTGATGGAGCTGTCGAACAGTGTGCCGTCGAGCAGCGTGCCCTCATAATGGCAGCGCACGCGGTCGGTAGCTTTCGGCTTCTTCCCGTTTCCTTCCCTGATCACTTCATACTGCAATCCGCTGGGCAAAGTCACTACATTGGGATTGTTCCGGTTTGCATCGAGAAAAGCCTTTCCCTGCGCTATATTTTTTTCGTTGACGCTTTTTTCAAGCTCAGCAAAATAATTGTTCACAATCTCACGCGCCTCATTGTGCGTAATGGCTGTCTTGTTACCTTCCAGCACATCTTTTACAGCCTGGGCGAAATCATCGGCATTCAAGTCTTTCGCTCCCATACTTAACAAGTTCTGACCGATTCCAAGGCCAATGGCATAACTGAATTTGTCCATACGATAGATTTAAATCTTTACATTATTTTATTCTTGCGCGGCAAAGGTATCCTTTTTCCATGAATATGAGGAATTTTGACTGATAAAATTTCTTATTTCAGAAGATATGCATCCATCCCGCAGAAAAGAGCCTTCATCTTTTTTCCATAAACTGAAAGCACTTCCGGACACATGCATTCATTTTTATCGCTACATTTGTAAAGTCAAACAAAACATTAGGAGGAACTAAAATGAAGAATCTGGTTGTACTGACGGGAGCCGGCATGAGCGCTGAAAGCGGCATCAGCACGTTCCGCGATGCGGGAGGACTTTGGGAGAAATATCCCGTGGAACAAGTGGCCACACCCGAAGGCTATGCCGCCAACCCGGAACTGGTCATCAATTTCTACAATGAGCGGAGAAAGCAGCTGCTCGACGTGAAGCCCAACCGGGGGCACATCCTGCTGGCCGAACTGGAGAAGGATTTCAACGTGACAATCATTACGCAGAATGTAGACAACCTGCACGAACGCGCCGGGAGCAGCCATGTCATCCATCTTCACGGAGAACTGACAAAAGTGACATCAAGCCTGCAACCGAACAATCCGAAGTGCATCAAGGAGCTGAAGCCGGACGAATACTGCGTGAAGATGGGCGACAAAGCCGCCGACGGATCCCAGCTGCGCCCGTTCATCGTATGGTTCGGCGAACCTGTCCCGATGATCGAAACGGCCATCGACCATGTGATGAAAGCCGACATCTTCGTCATCATCGGCACATCGCTGAACGTCTATCCGGCCGCAGGCCTGCTGAACTACGCTCCGGCCGATATACCTGTCTATCTGATCGACCCTAAAGAGGTGCATATCGGCTCTGGAAGAAGGGTGAACGTAATCCGCATGGGAGCTTCGGAAGGTGTTGAAGAATTAAAAAAAATGTTATTGCAATAATCAGTTGAACAAATTCTTTTTATATTTGTTTTTGATTTAAACGAACAATGATTACTAACTTAAAACAAAGCAGATTATGAAAAAATACGTTTGCACTGTTTGCGATTGGGTTTACGATCCTGAAATAGGCGATCCGGATGCAGGAATCGCTCCGGGAGTTGCTTTTGAAGACCTCCCCGAAGATTGGGTTTGCCCGGTTTGCGGCGTAGGAAAAGAAGATTTCCAACCGGTAGAAGAGTAAAAGAACGGAGTCTGGAACTCCACCTAAGCATAGGAGGATGCCGCGCTGCGGCATCCTCTTTTTTATTCCGGTCAACGGTAAAACCGTTTCAGCCACTTCCTTACCGGCTCGTCATAAAACTTCAGACAGAGATATGCCAGAAGAATATTCCCGATGAACAGGCCCGCGGCAGCCGGCCATACCTGTCCGAAGGTCAGACCATTGTTCCACACCCACGCATAGAACAGATACATCGAAGGATAATGCACGATATAGATGGGATAAGAAATATCTCCCAGAAACTTGCATATCCTCGAACTGGTCCTGTCGGTAGTACATCCGGACGCTCCCAGCCAGACAAGTACGGGAAAGACAAGAACCACGCATACGGTGTCATAAACGCCGTTCATCCAAGGCGCACCGCTTCCTCCCACATGAGGCACGGAGAGCAAAAGGGCAACAATGAGGCTGCACAGCCAGAAAGCGCCACGGATATGAACCGGCCTGAACACACGCGACATCAGCAACCCCATAGGAAATGCAAAAAGCAGGCGCAGCATTCCGCCCGGCAGATTGGTTCCGGCAAGCGTCCAGCCCACCCCGAGATGGCCGTAACCCGAACCGTTTCCCACAGCATATCCGGCCAGACCCAGCGCAGAGGCACCGACTAGCACGGCCAGCCAGCGGACAGAAAGACGGCGGATAAAAAGCGCATACAAAATATTGCCTACATACTCAAAAAACAACGACCAGCTTGGCCCGTTCAAGGGATACATCTCTCCGTTGCCTCTAACCTCCGGACCCGTACCCGGCAAAACAGGCAAAAGCAGACAGCCCATCACCAGAGCCACACCGACCCATGGAAGAGATACAGCCGTATGGTCCCACTTCTCGCATCCCTGCATACAGAAAGCAACAGCGCCCAGCACCGCTCCCATCACCACCATGGGATGAAGGCGGATCAGACGGCGCTTGAAAAAGCTTTTCAATGTCATCTTGCCGCTCGGCCAGCGGTCATCGTAGGCATACCCGATAACAAAACCGGAGAGAATGAAAAAGAAGTCAACGGCCAGATAGCCGTGATTGAACCGCTGGTCGTAAGGGCTCGTGGCGAATCCCTCGAACACGTGATACCAGATAACCAGCAATGCCGCCACTCCGCGCAGCCCGTCAAGCAGTTCATAGTGCGGCTTGGTATCCGCAAAAGCAGCAGAAGACGCCTTTTCTACAACAGTGTCTTTCATAATAACATCACAATATAATAAATTAATAAAACTCGCCGGATCCCCGGATAAAGCATGTCTTCAGTTTGGAGATACACATCTTTAAGCTAGAAACAGCCATCTTTAGGCTGAAGATTTATATCTCCAGCCTAAAGATACAGTTTTTCACGAACAACCATACTTTTTTTGCCGGTCGTCCGCACTTTTTTCATCCGCTATGGTTATGCCCATCTTCTTCATCAGGAAGCAGGCGTTCATGTTCTGTGCCACCCCTTCACGCAACCTGTAGGAAAACGTGAGTTCATCATCCGTGATGTCAGCCTCAAAGCAATAGTTCCGTATATATCCGGGAAACTGGTCTTCCAGCTTTCCGAGAAGCAGGTCATGAGTTGCGATGATTCCGTTGGCGCGCAAACGCATGAACTGGCGGATCAGATCAAAAGAACCCTTCTGCTTATCAGCCGAATTAGTTCCCTTCAGAATCTCGTCAAGAATGATGAAGAGTTTGTTCCCTTCGTCCAGCAGATCTATAATCCGCTTCAAACGCTTCAGTTCGGCAAAGAAATAAGATTCATTATCCGAAAGCGAATCGGAGGTGCGTAAGCTGGTGACCAACTGGCTGGGACAAAGAGTGAGCGACCTGCAACAGACAGGAGCGCCGATACATGCCAGCAAATAGTTCACGCCGATGGTGCGCAGATAGGTGCTCTTGCCGGCCATGTTCGCGCCGGTTATAATAAGGAAATAAGGGCGGGAAGGTATGGCCGCATCATTCTTCACGCATTGCTGCTCCGGCATCAGAGGATGTCCCATTTCCGAAGCAAGGAAACAGAAGGGAGTGTCGGTCAGGACGGGATAAACATAATGAGGGCGGTTGTAGGCAAACGTACCCAACGAACACAGCGCATCAAGCTCTCCCACCGCTTCCAGCCAGTCCATCACATACTTTCCGTAACGCTCTTTCCAGCGTTCGATGCGCACAATCTGCTGCAACTGGAAGAATATGCTTCCTTCAAGAAGGACATAAAGCAACTGGTTGTTGCGCAAGTCCAGGCGGTCGAGTTCATTCGAGAGCTGTAGCAGTGCGTCCACCGGCGACTTCCCGTCCATATCCAAACGCTCCATCAGGCGGTTCATGCCTTCCGATTTCCACTCTTCCTTCTTGGCAAGCGCAATCAGCCGGGCATATCCGTTGAGTGTTTTCAACTGCTTGCCGTAGTCTTCCTGAATCCGTGTGGCACGCTTGATGATACCGAAGCTCACTATAACAAAACAGATGAATGACAGGCCGAACCATTGGACGGAAATCAGGCCGAACAAAGAAGTTATCAACAGGAGGCTGTTAATAAGTGGCACTCCCCAAATGCAGAGTTTCACCCAAAGGGCATTCACATATTGGCAGGGAGCCTGAATCCAGCTCTGTATATTTTCCTCGTCATCCGGATTGCCCTGATGCACAAGTCCCGTTATCCGGAACTGCTCACGAAAGTCCGCACGGACGCTCAAGTCCTTGACAATCTCCTGCCTGCACTCAATCTCAGCCTTTGTCTTGAGATGTGCCTGCATCCAGTGTGCCAGACGTTTCTTTCCGAAACAGGTGCAAGTGCGGCAAACGGCCTGAAACAAAGAACGACGGCCGAAGAGGTCAAGGTCAAAAGAATAGAGATGCTCCGGATCAACAAATTCATCTCCCCTGTCAAAGCAACTGTAATCACCTTTCAGTCCGGCAAGTTCTTCCATATTGACACGCTTTTGAACTTCAAGCCAGGCCTTGCGGTAAAAAAGCCGGTTATGGATCTTTACCAGCACAAAGAAAGGAACAAACGTGCAGCATGCCCATAGCCACAAAATCCAACTGTCGGTCGGATACAGCCAAATGATTCCAACAATACCTGCAACAAACAATATCACACGCAGCATGCTCACCCGCATGATCCGTGCTTTCACTTTCCCCAATTCCAGCTCTGTGGACGAAATTCTCTGAGCGTAATGCTTTTCTGGCTCCATATCTGTTTTTTTGTTTGCGGCAAAGGTAAAGAAAAAGGTTTAAAATACTGTTAAATGGCAGTGCATGTTTGCTTTTTTACCGATAAAATCGCTTCTTTGCAGCCAGTTAGATAGCGTGTACGACAACTCCGTGTTCGCACACAATATAATATAAGGACAGATATTCAATTCAATAAACAAATCTAATCATTATGGCAAACGAACTGTTTAACGTAAAAGACAAAGTAGTAGTAGTGACCGGTGGAACCGGTGTGTTGTGCAAGAACATTTCAAAGTACCTTGCTGAACAAGGTGCCATAATCATCGCGCTCGGGCGCAAAGAAGAAGTGGGGAACGCACTGGTAAGCGACATCAAGAGCCAAGGCGGTGAAGCCATGTTTCTGAAAACGGACGTGATGAGCAGAGAAGCTCTGGAAGCCGACAGAAAAACAATCCTGGACAAATACGGACGCATCGACGTGCTTCTGAACGGTGCGGGAGGCAACATGGCCGGAGCAATCATCCCGCCCGACAAGACTTTCTTTGACCTCGACATCGACGCTTTCAGAAAAGTTGTCGACCTGAATCTCTTCGGAACGGTATTGCCTACAACTGTATTCGCTTCTGCAATGGTTGAACAGAAGAAAGGTGTAATCGTAAACTTCTGTTCCGAATCGGCTTTCCGGCCCTTGACCCGTGTCGTAGGCTACAGCGCGGCAAAAGCTGCAATCGCCAACTACACCAAATACATGGCAATCGAAATGGCTACGAAGTTCGGCGAAGGCATCCGTGTCAATGCCATTGCTCCGGGATTCTTCCTCACGGAACAAAACCGCTCCCTAATGACTAACCCTGACGGCACGCCGACCCCACGCATGCAGTCTGTTATCGCGCATACGCCTTACGGCCGTTTCGGAAAGCCGGAAGAACTGTACGGCACCATCCATTATCTTATCAGCGACGCTTCAAGTTTCGTAACGGGTGCTGTTGTGGTTGTTGACGGAGGATTTGACGCATTCAGCATCTAAATCAGACAGAATACTAAAAAGACACCAGGCTGGGGTTTCTCTCATCGAGCTTCAATCACCCTCCAGCCTGGTGTCTTTCGTTTATGCCGTTTGGCCGACACGATAGTCTGTGCGAATATATGAAAGATTATCGAACCTTCAAAGAAGATTTCTTCAAAATCATTGATTTTTGTCATTATTTGCATGATGAAGGATATGATTTAATGAAGTTTTGACACGGTTAGTAAAAGACCATTCTTTAATAATTGGCTTACAATGTACTTAAATGGAGTTTTGACGTGTGTATCCTCTATGAACATAGGTACTTTTTTAGTAGGTTGTGTATAAAATCTGTTTTTTATTTATTTTTCTTGCTGTTATCTGAAAAAATAATTTTCTACTATACCTACTTTTTCTACTTTACTTAATATTTATATATAAACACATTATAATATGAGGCTATATAGACAAATGAATGATAAGAGCAAATTACGTATTAGTAATAGATTAAAAGGGCGAAGTTTAACCGATAGTCATAAACAAGCCATTAGTAACAGTATGAAAGCTTATTGGAAGACCATACCCGATAAACCAGTCGATAAAAATAATGAGAGTAAAAATACTGAAAGTAATGAAGAGAGTATGTAAACGAAAAATTGTGATAGATGCCTTAACGGTATGTTTTGAAGTCATAGACTGCTATCATTATGATAGGATAAAAGAACTTGAATATGGTGAAACTTATGACCTTTATGAATTTCAATTAGTTCGAGTTGAAGGTCGATACTATGATAATGTCTATAACATTATATATAAAGATAAAGAGAACGAAATAGAGTTCGGCCAGTTAAAGTTTAATATCAGAAATGTAGGAGAACCAAACAACCTTCATAATAATGGTATGTTAAAAGTCTGGATAAGCCTAAATAATCACAGTTTATACACGAATGACCAATTTTATTTGGGCTATATTGCAACAAAATTAGGTTTAGAGCCAAACAACATAACGGTATTAGACCTTTGCAAAGATACTCCTTTCAATGTTAGTAAGGTATTACGGAATTTAATAAAGGATAAGACCGTAACAACCATTTTGAATGGGAAAAGGATAAAAGACCGTGATAGTGACCGTGCAGAAATAACTTACACAACGAGCGGCAGCCTCAACAAGACAGATAAATACATGACTATTAATGTCAAGCAGAAAAACGCAATCAAGGATAAGTCAAAAGGAATTACTATAGCGACTTATGACAAGATAGCAGAAATAAAAAATAGTTCGGGTAAAGATTACATTCTCAATTACTACGGTAATCCCCAAAAGTTATATCGTACTGAGGTTCACCTAAATAATCAAGAAATAAAGGACTACTTGGAAAACCGTGGTTTATTTTTCAATTATTATATGATTGACGAAGTAATGTTGGAAGACATGTTCTATTATCACTTAAATAGCGTTATTCGCTTTGAAAAGGGTAAAGACCGTATAACTTGGGAAAATTTATGTGGTAAGGTAGCTGCATAAACCTATTTAATTCTTTTTTTCATGGAGTTATAACAACCCACTCTGTCAACATTTATATATTATGTATAAGTTGTTATAAATTACGATATTAGTATCAAAATTAAAACGTATCAATATAATCTAATAAAAGACTATACTGATACGTTATTTTTGTGTCATTCTAATTTAAAAGATTACTTAGAATCAACTATATTTGAACTATTATTGAGAAATAGTGTAACTTTGTGATAAATAACAGCTCACAACAAACCGTAATTGCTAAATTCTTACTATCTTTGCTGTGCTACTATAAAAAATAATAGCAGACATATTTAGGGAAGCGTTTAGCTTTGTTCCATAATGATGAATCTCGACACCTCATCTGTAAAGTTGGAAGAGCAAAGACGGTTTTCCTTTGGTTTCGTATATATGTATTCATTACATATACAGCCAAAGGTGTGAGCTGTTTTCTTGTCTACTTTACGGGCAGTCGAGAGCCTATCATTAGGATGAGAGTTAACAGACTCACACTTTTCTTATATGCCGATTGTTCCATTTTTTATATTTACACTTTGGGTCTGAGTGAGAGTTATTTTATTATGGCTTTAATTCAATGTAATGAATGTGGACAGAGCGTTTCAGATAAGGCTGCTAATTGTCCGAATTGTGGTGCTCCTCTTTCCTCGACAGAAAACAAAGAAGCAATACTTAAACTTGTTTGGAAAGGGAAATATGCTGTGACAAAGACATCTATGGAGGTTGTTGTTAATGGGAAGTCTTTGGGATTATATTCTTATAATGATGGTTTTGAATTAGATATTCCTATTCAATCTTCTTTTATGGATATTGCATTACGTTGTAATGGCATGACATTTCATATAAAACTTCCAATTGAATCTCAGGAGAACTATACATGTAAATTATATTATTCTGCATTCTCTTACTTCTATTACGAGTTGTATAATAGTACTGGACATTTGATGAAAAAGGATAAGTTGGGTATTGGAATGTGGATTTTATGCTTTTTAATACCTTTAGTTGGCTTTATTTATTTCTTCGTAAAAAAGAATGAGTATCCGTCAAAAGCAAAAAGTGCATTACTGATAAGTATTGTTGGTTTTATTATAGCCATTTTGCAAATGTATATATTGTAATTAGGGAATGGCTTTAATCTATTGTAAAGATTGCGGACAACAAATTTCAGATAAAGCGACTAATTGCCCTCATTGTGGTGCTCCTATTGCTGATAATAAACAGCAGATAATAGGTAATTCAAATGGATTTGCAGTAAAACTTGGCTATGTGTTTTCTTTTTCTTCTTTTTTTATATTTCCATTAATTTTCGGATTGACGGGATTTATTTTAGGTGTTGTTAATGTAATAAAAAAGGAAGATTTACACGGGTGGGTGCAAATTGCTTTATCTATATTCTCGTTAGTAATAGAGTTTTCTGATGCTTTTTATTTTGACGAGTTGTTATTGGTCCTGATGTGAGTAAAAATGAGTTTATTTATAGATTGGGATAATCTTAATTTGAAATAAAAGAGCTTTATCGTTGCTATAATTAGGAACTGATAAAGCTCTTTTATGCTTGTTATATAATCAGGTATTTAGATGGCTTTCGTAGATTTTATTTATATGTATTTAGAGGATTAGTTGATTCTGTGAGATGTTGTTAATCAGAATTGTTTCTAATTCTTTGATACTATAGAATTGATATATTTTCCCCTTTATCTTAATATAACCTTCCACCTTTTCATCATCTGCTTGTTCAAACAGACTTTTAATAGATACTCCTAAAGCGTTCGCTATTTTCTCAACTGTGTCAAGACGGGCGTTTCCGTACATCGCTCTATTAAGGCTTGCAGGGTCAATCCCCATACTTGCTGCAAGGTCCTTTAACTGCTTGCCTTGTTCCTTACATAGTCGTTTTATATTTTCAGCCAAGATTTTTTCCATATACTTTTTATGGCAAAGTTATAATATTTGTTTTAAATATCAAAGATATTTGTTTAAATTGAATTTTATATCAATTTGCGTTTGCAGGACAATTATATTATATGTATATTTGCAATATGATAAATTGATATTTAAAACAATTATGGTAAAGACGGTAATTTTCGCACGAGTATCAACAGGTCTTCAAGAATACGACAGACAAGTCAATGAATTAACAGCTTTGGCAAACACTAACGGCTGGAGTGTTGAGGCTGTATTTGCTGAAAAAATATCGGGGGCAAAATCCAATAAAGAAAGGACGGAACTTTTGAATATGGTAAACTATGTTGAAAATAACCATATAGATAAAGTGTTGGTTACAGAGCTGAGTCGCTTAGGTCGTGACACTTTACAAGTGCTGGAAGTAATTGAGATGCTGAATAAAAAAGAGATTAGTCTTTATATTCAGAATTATGCTATTGAAACCTTAACTAAAGAAGGTAAAGTTAATGCAATGAGTCAATTCCTTATTACCATTCTTGCTGAGGTAGCAAGAATGGAGCGTAAAACAATTAGGGAAAGAGTTGCAAGTGGTTATCAAAATTTCCGTAATAATGGTGGGAAAGTAGGTCGAAAAACAGGGTATCGTAAATCAGATAAAGACATGAAGGAACAATACGGGAAAGAAATTCAATTACTTAAGAAAGGTTTATCACTTCGGAATGTAAGTGCAATCACACATACAAGTATCAATACTCTTAGAAAGTTACGAATTATTTGCACATAATTTGGTTTTTAAAAATATTTTTGACACGTTTGCACAAAACGTAGTTCTTTGACTTTTTGATAAACAAGAATATTTTAATTGATGACCATCTTTTGAAAAAGTAAGTTTATTGTAAACAGAAAGGTAGCAATCTGGTATTTGGCACAAAGTGTTTTATTGTTATTGGATGGTCAACAAATACCAAAAATAAGTGCATGAGGCACATTGTAAATGTTTGATAAATCGTGAATTACAAATATTATGAGAAATATTTCAACGATTTAGAAATTTCAGAAAAAGAAGCTAATGTTTTACTCGACTATTTGTCGTCATTAGCCGAGATAGGTATTAAATTTGTTAACGAACATAAAATTGAGTGTTATGAAAAATTGTGTAATTTGGACGAGGGTATCAACCAAGCGTCAAGAGGATAACGGTGGGTCATTGGATGACCAAAGATGTAAATGTGAGGCTTTTGCCAAACAAAACGGATATAAGATAAAAGGATATTTTGGCGGAACACACGAGTCCGCCAAAACTCCTGGTCCTTTACTAAAAGAAATGTATCATGCAATTAAGAAGGACAAAACAATTACTCATATTATCGTATCTGTTGTGGACAGATTTAGCAGAAATGTAGGACAAGCCTCAACAATTATAGATGAACTACTGAAACAAAATGTAGTTATAGTTGAGGCTGCTACGGCTATAGATACTTCTACACGAGAGGGGATAATGATGATTAAGTTCAAGTTAACCTTAGCTGAATGGGATAATGGCAACCGTACCGATAAATTTATATCGGGTCGTAAACATTGCCTTGAAAGCGGTGTATATTGTGGGGCAGCCAAGCCACTGGGGTATGATAAACATGGTAAATCCTTGGGAACTACCTTTACAATCAACGATAAAGGGAAATTGATAGCAAAGGCTTTTAGGTGGAAATTACAAGGGCTTGCAAATCATCAGATAATAAGTAAACTTGCTGCTTACGGGTTGGAGATGAGTAAACAAAAGCTACATCACATTCTGACCAATCCATTTTATGCAGGTAAAATCCGTCATAAAATGTTGGAGGGTAAATTAGTAGATGGCAATCAACCTTGCATAGTGAGTTATGCTGATTTTTTGCGTGTTCAGGATATATTGAGCGGTAAAACGGGAGTGTATAAACATCAGAAGGAAACACCCCGTTTCCCTTTGAAACGACATGTATTGTGCAGTAAAGACCATACACCATTTACGGCGTACACTGTAAAGAGAAAGAATATTGACTACTACAAATGTAACTTGAACGGCTGTAAAACCAATGTATCGGCAAAGAAACTGCATAGTAAGTATGAGGAGCTTTTGCGTACCTACAAAATTCCAAAGGTCTTAAAACCTATCTTACACGATATTATATCAACAATGATACTTTCCGACAATGAAGAACAACGGAAGAATGAAAGCCTTTTAAAGAAGCAGAAGACCGAATATCAGAATAAGTTGAAAGCTTGTAAAGTTAGGTTTGGAACAGGAGATATTGATGAGGATGTATATCGGTTGACCAATGAAGAACTTCAAGGAAAGTTGGATAAGATAGAGTTGGAGTTGGCTCAGTGCCAGAAAGAGTTATCGAACCGCAAGGAAGAAGTGGACGAAGTGTTTTTAATGTGCTGTAAATTAGATTCTTTATGGAAAAATTCCTCTTTGGAAATAGAGCAGAAATTACAGAACCTGCTCTTTCCCAATGGAATTTTGTGGGATAAAGAAAAAGATGATTATCGAACCTTTAACGAAAACGAGGCACTTTCAATAATTGCGAGGTTATCAGATAGTTACAGAAAAGAAAAAGAGGATTTCCTTGACGGGAAATCCTCAAAAGTAAAATTGTGCGCCTGATAGGACTCGAACCTACACGTCTCACGACACCAGATCCTAAGTCTGGCGCGGCTACCAATTACGCCACAGGCGCGCACAACGATTGCTAAAAATCTTTTGCGGCTGCAAATATAACGTTTCTTTTTCTTTCAGCCAAATTTTATTTTAGTTCTTTAACACACCACAGGCCTCCTCAATCATTGTATCCTTGCCTTCCTGCATGTCTTCGCTCAACATGTCAACTCGAATATCGGGCTCAATGCCAAACTCCAGCTGGTTCATATCGGGATCAAACATCGGACTGGCGGAAAAACGGATTGACCATCCGTTGGGAAGTTCCGAACTGAACGGCAGCCCTGAACCTCCGCCCGTCACATCGCCCATTACCGTAACATTGGGCAACTGCTTCATGGCATTCACAAAATCATTCGTTGCGCTATATGAACGGCGGTTGGTCAGCACGACACATTTTTTCTGCCACCGGATGCCGTCCGAAGGCTCCAGATAGACTTCTTGCGGCTCTGAGAAGTCGTTATGGCCAGGGCCGGTCTTATGAGACATGTAGCCGACCAGCACCTTTTCGTTGGTAAAGCGCGCCGCCAGCTTTTGCGCTGTGGTCAGCGCACCTCCTCCATTATTCCGGACATCTACGATCAAGCCGTCGCATACACTCATCTTATACAGCATCTGATCGAGATTCCCGTCACCGATACCGTCAGAGAAACTCTCGCAATACACATAACCTATATTGTTTTCCAATATCTGATAAGTAAGCCCTGAAGAGTTGATATAGTCTTTTTTCAAATAATTGCTCTGGATGCTGTCGCTGAAGTTTCGGGGATAGTTGTCGAACCATGCGCGATATTGTGATGTTCCTATCGAACTGCTCAGGTTGACATGTCCGTCGCGCAGCTCGTTGACCATTTCTGAAAGCACTTCAAACAAAGCCTCAGACCCCATCGACGATGTGATGCGCTCGGCATAGCGCGCATGAACCTCGCTCCAGTCGAGTCCGTACTCCTGATTCTTGTATTCGAGGAAGCAATACTGCTCGTCGATTATCTTCCAGAGCGCTTCGAAATTGTCTTGAGGGGAGTTTCCGGAAAAGTCCTCCCGGATGCAGGACGTGGATGCAAACAGCCATCCGCAACATATAAACAGCATCAGCAACAAACGTTTCATTTCTTTTTGTCAATTAAAAGGGAGTTACACGATTAGGCATACTGACCTTGCGTCTGCCCTTCAGCAGATAAAGATTCTTTACAAACCCGACCATAAAGTCATGCGAATAAACATGCGACTTCAAGTGGTTCACCTTCGCCTGCTGGATATTGCAGACATAACCCACCCTCATCACCACCTTCCGCACGGGAAGATCAAGCGTAAGCATCTGTCTGAGTGAAGGGTTGTTGTGGAAAGACGTGAAAGCCACATGCCGCCCGTCGTGTCCCAAAGAAAACATTTCATAATAGGATTCGCCGAATTCCGGAGAAAACATTGCTCCCAAGACGGGCAGATCGGCCTGATAGCGCAGCACCATCGGATAGCGCGCGATGCGGAACTTATAAACAAGCATGCCCGAAGCGTCAATGCTTCCGTATGCTTTTGCCTGGGCCGGATTGTTAGAGTTCCGCACATTATAGATTCCTCCTACAGTAAGGTCAAGCATCGGCCCGAAAAGAATCTTCAGATCATCATTGATACGGAACTGGTAATGAAGCCCGCAAGTCCAGTTGAAAAAGCCTGAATACATCTCACCTGTCCCGGAACGATTTTTCGTATACGAGCCGCTGGCCTGCACCAGATTCTGCACCGACACGTTTCCGTCCATAAGCCGTGTCATCCGCATGCTCTCGTGGAGAATGCGCACTTCCGGTCCCTTGTATTCTACCGGAGAAAGATATGTTTCAAACACATTCGACTTCCCCGCTCCGATCATCGTCGAACGCATCACATAGCGAGTGGCGCGCAGGCTGTCTTCCTGAGCCGAGGCCCGCAGCACACACAGCATGCAAGCCAATATCGCGGATAACAATACGATTCGTTTCATTTGCTAAAACAGATGCATTTGTCCGTCATTATCTTCGGCCGTGACATCATTGTCAACAGCTTCGTCAATCTCTTCCGGATCCGTTTCCGGCTCCGGCACGCGTGTCGGCTCAAGCTCCTCAATGCGCTCCACCGTATAGGTTGTCAGACGCTTGCCTTTCGCCTTAAAGCCCTTCACTCCCACAAAGTCGCTCGCCTCAACCACAAGCGGTTCGCGGAACTGGTCGTGCCCGCCGAACACCACCTGTATGCGAGGATAAACCTCCCCGCTCAGCAACACCAGCTGGGAGTGCTTGTTGTCGCCCAAATAATTCTGACGCTTTGATCCTGCCTCAAAAGCAAACCGCTTCAAATAAGGATAGCTCTGCTGGTCTGCATCGTAAAGTACAGCCGTCCATACTTTTTCCGGATCAAATTTTTCAACAAAGCGGATGCCTGCATCATAATGATTGTTCAGGTCGAAATCGGTCGTATAGAATTCGCCGTTTTCCATAACTACCAGTATATTGTCACCGCTTTGGAACTCTCCCAGATACTGTCCCCGCCCGTCATAGTTCAGACGAAGCACATCATGGTCAAACCACACCTTGCGTCCGCCCAGCGTAGAGCCTCCGCGCTGTTTCAGGCTGATTTTATGCACATCGAACTTGGTCAGCAGATTTCCCATCGACTGGCGTCCCTTGATATTGATTTCACTGAAATCCCTTTCAAACACCAGCTTCTTGATACGCGGATTGGGGCGCAGAGTGACCTTAATCACTTCGGCTTCCCCATTCGGGTTAGCCGTGAAATAGACAATCTTTGAGCCGGGATTCCCCTGCGTCACATCATATTCACGGTCACGTATCATCGAAGTCACGTTGAAACGCTTGATATAATAATACCCTTCTTTTCCGTCACGATAAATGACATTATATATGGTACGCTTGTCGTTCTTCTTGAACACGTTGACATACAGGATATTCTTGCCTACAAAAAGCTTGTCGGATATACGGACGATCTTATATTTCCCGTCTTTATAGAAGATTATCACATCATCGATATCCGAGCAGTTGCACACAAACTCGTCCTTCTTCAGCCCCGTACCGATAAAGCCCTCTTCGCGGTCTATATACAGTTTCTCGTTGGCTTCGGCAACCTTTGTCGCCACGATTGTATCGAAGTTGCGGATTTCGGTGCGGCGCGGATAATGCGCGCCGTACTTCTCCTTCAGGCGTGCAAACCAGTCGACCGTATACTCCACTATATGCGCCAGATGATTGTCGATTTCCTCCAGGTCAGCCTTCAGACGGGCAATGAACTCGTCCGCCTTGTCTTTATTGAACTTCAGAATACGCGCCATCTTGATTTCCATCAGCTTCAGGATATCCTCCTTGGTCACTTCACGCACCATCTGCGGATAGAACGGAGTCAGTCGTTCGTCAATGTGCTCGCAAGCCGCATCCATCGTTTCAGCCTGTTCAAACTGCTTGTCCTTATAGATCCGTTCTTCGATGAAGATTTTCTCCAGCGAAGCGAAATGCAAGGTTTCCAGCGTTTCATCCCGCCGGATATTCAGTTCCTTGCGCAGCAAGTCGAGCGTATTGTCCACAGACCTCCGAAGCACGTCGCTTACCGAAAGGAAATGCGGCTTTTTGTGGTCGATGACACAGCAGTTGGGCGAGATGTTCACTTCACAGTCTGTAAAGGCATACAGCGCGTCAAGCGTCTTGTCTGAAGAAACGCCCGGAGCCAGATGGACCAAGATCTCCACCTTTCCAGCCGTATTGTCGTCCACTTTGCGGACCTTTATCTTTCCCTTTTCAATCGCTTTCAGAATTGAGTCGATAAGCGAAGAAGTAGTCTTTCCGTAGGGAATCTCCGTGATGCAGAGCGTCTTGTTGTCAATCTTCGATATCCTGGCGCGCACCCTCACCACTCCTCCTCTCTCGCCGTCATTGTAGCGCGACACATCGATCGCCCCTCCTGTCTGGAAGTCAGGATACAGCCGGAACTCTTCTCCCTTGAGGTACGCTATTGCCGCATCGCATATTTCGTTGAAGTTATGAGGCAGAATCTTCGAAGAAAGTCCGACGGCAATGCCTTCCACTCCCTGGGCAAGCAAAAGCGGGAACTTCACCGGAAGAGTGACCGGCTCGCGGTTCCGTCCGTCATACGAAGCCTGCCACTCGGTTGTCTTCGGATTGAACACCACATCAAGAGCGAACTTCGACAGACGAGCCTCGATGTAACGCGGAGCCGCGGCGCTGTCGCCGGTAAGGATATTCCCCCAGTTTCCCTGGCAGTCTATCAGCAAGTCCTTCTGCCCCAACTGCACCAAGGCATCGCCGATGGAAGCATCGCCGTGCGGATGAAACTGCATGGTATGGCCCACAATGTTTGCAACCTTATTGTAACGCCCGTCATCAAGCCGCTTCATGGAGTGCAGGATACGCCGCTGGACAGGCTTCAGCCCGTCGTTGACATGCGGCACCGCACGTTCCAGAATGACATAAGAGGCATAATCCAGAAACCAGTTCTGGTACATGCCTGTCAGCTGGTGCTTCACATCGCCGTCGGCAGCCGCAGCAGGAGTATAGTCTGAATGCTCTTCGTTAGGGGAATTGCTTGTATCTTTCTTGTCAAGGATATCTTCGCTCATAGGTGGTTTTTAGTCTGTCGCTTGCAAAGATACAAAATAAAATTCAAAATCAAAAGCCGCTTCCCTCCATGAAAATCAGGGCGCGGGCCATACGATCTTACAATTCTTACAAATTACAATTAACAAAAGTAATTTCCACGACAGGCGGACCGGAACGGATCCTCACCCGCAAAGGTCCGCACAATCCGTGCGCCCAGATTCCCGGACTTATGCGCCCGGCACGAACAACCTGAGCGTTCAGATTCATCTTCCTTGCGGCACAGATCCGGGACGCTTCTTAAACGAATTGAGCACCGGGATGGTCAGCGGCAAAGCCAGCAGAAACGAGCAGAGATCGGCCGCGGCCTGGCTCACCACCACTCCTCCCAGCCCGAAGAAATGAGGAAGAATCAGAATGAAAGGTATGAAGAACAGCCCCTGACGGGAAGAGGCCAGCGTGACGGCGCGCGCCGGACGGCGGATAGTCTGAAGCATCATGTTGCACAAAATCACCCACGCCCCGAGAGGAAGCGTCACAAGCTGCCAGCGCAAGGCGCGGGCTCCCACGGCTATCACCTCCGCATCGCCTTCGCGGAACCACGCCACCACCTCGGGCGCATAAATGTAGCCTATAACCGAACAAACCAAGAGAAACACCACTCCCACACGCACGCAGAACCAGAATCCCTGGCTGACCCGCGAATAAATCCCCGCACCATAATTATAGCCGCACACAGGCTGGAATCCCTGCCCGAAGCCTACCACAAACGAGTTGATGAACATGCAGATACGTGTCACGATAGACATGCCGGCGATAGCGGCATCGCCATATCTTCCGGCGGCAACATTGAGCAGGATAGTAGCCACGCTCGACAGTCCCTGACGGCAGAGCGAAGGGCTTCCGCCATAAACAATTTCCTTGAAAAAGGCAGGCTTCGGAGTGAAGTTCCGGAAACGGATGCGGATGTTCTCGCCCCGGCTGTCCATATAGAGCAGAATGAAGAAACTGCACACCTGCCCGCAGATTGTCGCCCATGCAGCTCCGGCAATGCCCATGCCGCAAACAAAAATCAGCAGCGGAGCAAGCCCGATATTCAGCACGGTTCCCGTCGTAATGCCGACCATCGCATAGAGCGCATTCCCCTGAAAGCGCATCTGATTGTTGAGCACCAGCGAAGAAGCCATAAAAGGCGCACCCAGCAGGATGATTCCAAGATAAGTTTCGGTATAGGGCAGAATGGTGGGAGTGGAACCGAGCTCACGGCAGATGAACGTAAGAAAAGACTCGCCCACAGCCGTAATGACGCACCCCATGGCAAACGCGCTGAAAAACCCCGTGGCCGCCATCTTCTCGGCGTTCTTGTAGTCCTTCGCTCCCAGCTTGCGCGAAATGTAGTTTCCCGACCCGTGCCCGAAGAAAAAACCGAAAGCCTGGATGATGGCCATGACAGAAAACGAAATACCCACGGCCGCAGTAGCCTGCGTATTGATTTTCCCCACAAAATACGTGTCAACCATCACATAGATAGACGTAACCATCATGCTGATGATTGTAGGAACGGCCAGCGAACCGATGAGCGGCGGAATCGGCGCAGTGGTCATCTGGGTAAACTTGTCCTTATGCTCGTGTTTCATCATATGGAATTTTCTCCCGCAAATTTAGGGATTTTTGCCGAAGCGAAACGCCCGGACGGAGGAGATTCATATAAATTAATATACTGACATGCTTCGTTTTTCCTCATAAATGCGTATCTTTGTGCGGTTTTACGAACCACAGAGGACACAGAGGCACACTGAGTCTTTTTTATTTATCATCCTCTGTGGCAGCCTGTAACCTCTGTGGCGAAAAGTAACAAAATATAAACTAAAAGTAAAATGGCACAAGAAGACGTTTTCAAAAAACTGGTTTCACACTGCAAAGAATATGGATTTGTGTTTCCTTCAAGCGAAATCTACGACGGACTGGGAGCCGTATACGATTACGGACAGAATGGTGTGGAACTGAAAAACAATATCAAGCAATACTGGTGGCAGAGCATGGTGCTGCTGCATGACAATATCGTTGGAATCGATTCGGCCATCTTCATGCACCCTACCATCTGGAAGGCTTCGGGGCATGTGGACGCGTTCAACGACCCGCTCATCGACAACCGCGACTCTAAAAAGCGTTACCGTGCGGATGTGCTGATTGAAGATCAGATTGCCAAATACGACGAGAAAATCAACAAGGAAGTGGCGAAAGCCGCAAAAAAATACGGCGATGCGTTCAACGAACAGGAATTCCGTTCAACAAACGCACGCGTGCTGGAGCATCAGGCAAAACGCGATGCCCTGCACGAACGCTACACCAAGGCGATGAATGCCGGACCGGATCTGAACGAACTGCGCCAGATTATTCTGGACGAAGAAATCGTATGCCCGATTTCGGGAACAAAAAACTGGACTGAAGTACGCCAGTTCAACCTGATGTTCTCCACCGAAATGGGTTCCACCGCCGACGGAGCGATGAAAGTGTACCTGCGCCCGGAAACAGCACAAGGTATCTTCGTGAACTACCTGAACGTGCAGAAGACAGGCCGCATGAAGATTCCGTTCGGCATAGCGCAGATAGGCAAAGCGTTCCGCAACGAAATCGTGGCACGCCAGTTCATCTTCCGCATGCGCGAATTCGAACAGATGGAAATGCAGTTCTTCGTGAAGCCGGGAACAGAGCTTGAATGGTTCAAGAAATGGAAAGAAACCCGCTTGAAGTGGCACAAGGCTCTGGGATTCGGAGATGACCACTACCGCTACCATGATCACGAGAAACTGGCTCACTATGCCAACGCAGCCACAGACATCGAGTTCCTGATGCCTTTCGGATTCAAGGAAGTAGAGGGTATCCACAGCCGCACTAACTTCGACTTGAGCCAGCACGAGAAGTATTCGGGAAAGAGCATCAAGTATTTCGATCCCGAAATCAACGAATCATATACTCCGTATGTCATCGAAACGTCAATCGGCGTAGATCGCATGTTCCTGAGCGTGATGAGCGCGGCCTACTGCGAAGAGAAGCTGGAAAACGGAGAAACACGCGTCGTATTGAAGCTGCCCGCAGCACTGGCTCCGGTGAAACTGGCCGTGATGCCGCTGGTAAAGAAAGACGGACTGCCCGAAAAGGCGCGCGAAATCATGGACGACCTGAAGTTCCACTTCCACTGCCAGTATGACGAAAAAGACTCCATCGGCAAACGCTACCGCCGTCAGGATGCCATCGGAACTCCCTACTGCGTAACCGTCGACCACCAGACGCTGGAAGACAACTGTGTGACGCTGCGCAACCGTGACACCATGGAACAGACACGTGTGCCCATTGCCGAGCTGAACAACATCATCGCGGACAAGGTAAGCATCACAAGCTTGCTGAAGACGCTCCAATAAAATAGACTGAGCGCATGAAAAAAAACATTTTTTTGCTGATAGCCGCTTTTACCATTCTCTCATTGGGATTCACTTCGTGTGCGGAAGACACGAAAGCGGTTGATCCTTATGCCGACTGGCAGGGACGCAACGAACATTATTTGGATTCGATTGTGGACGTAGCGCGCACCAATGCGGACGGAAGCTGGGAAATTTATCGCAACTACAAAGTGCAGACCGACAATTCTACGGCAGGAGGCGGCATAGGCGGAACATCAATCACCAATCCGTACGAAACTCCGGCCGACGAAACAGACTCTGTGTATGTAAGAGTGATCAAAGCCGGAGATGGCATCACTCCCTTATATACAGACAGCGTGACCGTTTATTACCGCGGTTCGCTCATCAACGGAACCGTGTTCGACCAGAACTTTCAGGGAGAACTTGATACGGATGTGCATACGCCTACCACTTTTGCATTGCAGTCTTCAGGCTATGACGGACTGGTAAATGGCTGGATTACCGCCCTGCAGCACATGCAGGAAGGCGAACACGTAATGCTTTATATACCGTCTGACCTGGCTTACGGCGCATCCGGACGCGAAAATGTCCCCGGACATTCAGTCCTCATCTTCGAAATGCTGCTTGAAAAGGTGATTCACCCGAAAGGCATAGAAGACAGAAGCCGCGTTGCATCTCAGCAGGAAAATGAATGACAATATCTTTATTGAAGGCAAAAGCACGGAAGCACAGAGCAAAAAACGAAGAAGCTCTGCGTTTCCGTGCTTTTCCTTTCAACGAACTTACCTTCTCCGCAGCTTCTTATAACGGATTTCTTTCAGCCCGAAGTTATCGGGATGCGTGAAGATTATCTTTATAGCCATCAGCCTGTAAATATACCGGTTGGTTTCTTCCACCAACTGCAGGTCGATAGCCTCATCCACACGCTGGCGCTTCAGTTCCGAACGGATACGGTTCTGGCCGATATTATACGACTGGGCTACGGCCACCCAATCGTTGAACTTTGAATAAGCATCCAGCAGATAACGGCACGCCGCATGAGTGGACTTCTCCGCATCCAGGCGTTCATCCCTCTTCCGGTCAACCTGCAAACCGTAGTCCAAAGCCGTTCCCTTCATAAACTGCCACAGGCCCAGCGCTCCCGCAGGCGAACGTGCCTCAGGATTCATCCCGCTCTCAATCACCATCAGGTACTTGAAATCGTCGGGCACCTTGTGCTCCTCAAGAATCGGCTCCACAAGAGGAAAGAAAATATCGGCACGCTCCATCAGAACAGAAGAAAACCGCGACAGAGAAGCCAGTTCCCTGCGCAGCTTCCGCTGGCGGTCCATCGGGTCCAGATTGACATGCTGTCCGCAGAACAACAGCACATTGGGAGCGAGCAGACTGTCCGCCACCTCAAACGCATTCAGCCCCTCATAAGCCGGAGTTCCGGGAACTTCTACTTCCGGAAGGGCACGGCGCGGCCTGCGGTCAGGTCCCTGCGCATCAACCATCCGCCAAGAAAACCAGCAGAGAAGCACGATAAGAATAAACTGTTTCATATATAACACCAGCTACAATACAAAAGACAAATGTAAAAATAAAACCACCTCTTCACACAAACAGCGGCAAGCCCGCACAAGAAAAGGAACCTCTCGCCCGAAAAAGACCGTCTTCAGGCTAAAGACATGCATCTTCAACCTGGAGATGTGTATCTTTAGCCTGAAGATTTATATCTCTAAGCTGGAGATACAGACCGTGCCGGCATCTGTCCGGCTTTTCTGCGGACAAGAAAAGATTTTCCGCCCGCACACGGCTCCTTTTCTTCCGCATCAAACACGGCATTAAAATTATAACATCCTCTCCAATCCGCGATACAGGTTTGGATGTTTTTAAATATTATTCTATCTTTGCCTCCGAAGAATAATCCGAGGATGAAAAAAAGTCTGAAAACATATATCCTGCTTTCAGTCAGCATACTGATGCTGGTGGCCGGTGCCTTCCCGCACCACCACCACAACGAGAGTCTGTGCCTGAACGAAGACATCGAAACCTGCACTCCCCCATCCCATTCTTCCGACAACGCCAAGCATCATCCGGGAGATGCCGACAATCACATGTGCGACACGACATGCATCACGCATTTCTCGTTTTCCACATCGCACCACCACACGGACTGCACTCCCTGCTACTCATTCTTCACCCTGATCTATTCTCTGTCCGGAATCATATCCGAAGGAACCGACGCGCCCGGCTCGTCCGATGAAATCGCCTACTATATAGAATCACTCCATGCCCGGCATTTCAGTGCCGTGCGCAACTTTCGTGCCCCTCCTTTCCAAGGATAAAGGCGGAGTCGTCTGACACTCCACAAACAACCGTTTGAATCAGAAAAAGAGAAACATTGCAACCCGGTTGTGACGCTTTCTCCCCAATTTTGTGGCACAGAAAAAAACATCACATGAAAAAACAGATCTATATCGGAGCATTCGCAATGCTCCTGCTGGGCGCATGCGACGCCCACCGTCATGGAAGTGAGGGGCACGACCATGAAATCGAAATGAAAGGAGAGCAGCACGCTCATTCCGACGAAATCATCCTTACTCCGGAAAAGGCGAAGGCTGCCGGAGTGAAAGTAAGCACAATCCGTCCGGACTCGTTTGCCGAAGTGATAACCACCGGCGGGCAAATCATGTCAGCGCAAGGAGAAGAAACCACCATTGTGGCCGGTACATCGGGGGTGGTGTCTTTCTCGCGTACGGTAACCGAAGGAATGCAGGCAGGCAAAGGCATGGAAATGATGAGCATCTCTGCCGAGCACCTGCAGGAAGGCGACCCCGTGGAACGGGCGAAAGTTGCTTACGAAAAAGCGAAAGACGAATACGAACGCGCCCGCAAGCTGTCGGAAAGCCGGATAGTCGCTCAAAAAGAGCTGAACGCCTTATATGAAACTTACGAAAACGCCCGCCTGGCATACGAGGCGCTCACACCGAGCAAGTCGGGAAAAGGAGCGGCGGTAAAATCCCCCATGAACGGATACGTAAAGTCGTGTCTGGTAAAAGAGGGCGACTATGTAACTACCGGACAGCCGCTGATGACCGTTTCACAAACTCGCCGGCTGATGCTGAAGGCTGAGGTGTCCGAACGCTACTATCCGGAGCTGGGCCGGATAAATTCTGCCAACATCAAGACACCCTACGACAACAAGGTATATCGGCTGAGCGAACTGAACGGACGTCTGCTTTCATACGGAAAAACCTCGGGCGACGCATCCTACTACATTCCTGTCACCTTCGAGTTCGACAACCGCGGCAATCTGATTCCCGGCTCGTTCGTAGAGGTCTATCTGCTGGCGGCAAAACGCCAGGGAGTGATATCCGTCCCCGTTTCGGCGCTCACAGAAGAGCAGGGGCTGAACTTTGTCTACATCCAGGTGGATGCGGAAGGATACAAAAAGCAGGAGGTCAAGCTCGGAGGAAATGACGGCACCCGTGTAGAAATCCTCTCCGGACTGAAAGGCGGGGAAAAGGTAGTAACCGAAGGAGCCGTCCACGTAAAACTGGCCGCAGCATCAAACGCTATCCCGGCGCATACGCACAATCATTAACCACGGACTGATAAAACAGAGAACTTATGCTGAATAAAATCATACACTTCTCATTGCAGAACCGGCTTCTGATTCTCGTTGCGTCGGTTCTGCTCCTGATAGGAGGGCTTTACACCACGATACACACCGAAGTCGACGTATTCCCCGACCTCAATGCTCCTACGGTGGTAGTAATGACAGAAGCGAACGGGATGGCAGCCGAAGAGGTGGAGCAGCTCGTAACTTTCCCGATAGAAACCGCGGTAAACGGCGCGACAAACGTGCGCCGTGTCCGCTCGTCTTCAACCGCCGGATTTTCAGTCGTATGGGTTGAGTTCGATTGGGATACAGATATTTACCTGGCGCGACAGATCGTGTCCGAGAAACTGACCACGGTCGGCGAAAGCCTGCCGGACAATGTGGGGAATCCGACACTCGGCCCGCAGTCGTCCATCCTCGGCGAATTGCTGATAGTAGGGCTGACCGCCGATTCTACATCCATGCTCGACCTGCGCACACTGGCCGACTGGACCATCCGTCCCCGCCTGCTTTCCACCGGAGGCGTGGCGCAAGTAGCCGTACTGGGAGGAGATATAAAGGAATACCAGATACTCGTTCATCCGGAACGGATGAAGCACTACGGCGTGACATTGGGAGAAATCATGGACGTTACCCGCGGAATGAACCAGAATACCAGCGGAGGCGTAATCTATGAATACGGGAACGAATACATCGTGCGCGGAGTGATTTCCACCGATGACGTAAAAGAAATGGGACGCGCCGTCATCAAGACAGCAGGAGGCGCACCGGTCACTCTGGAAGATGTGGCCGATGTAAGGATCGGCGCCCAACAGCCCAAGCTGGGAGTGGCCTCAGAAAAAGGAAAGCCTGCCGTATTGATTACAGTAACCAAACAGCCGAACACAGGAACCATCGAACTGACCGAACGGCTGGAAGAATCGCTGAAAGATTTGCAAAAAAATCTCCCCGCCGACGTAAGAATCTCAACCGACACTTTCCGTCAGTCGCGGTTCATCGAAAGCTCCATCAGCAATGTGCAGAACTCCTTATACGAAGGAGCCATCTTTGTGGTTATCGTGCTTTTCCTTTTCCTTGCCAACGCACGCACCACCGTCATCTCACTGGTTACACTTCCCCTGTCGCTGCTGGTCACGATCCTTGTCCTGCACTATATGGGACTGAGCATCAACACCATGAGTCTGGGAGGTATGGCCATAGCCATCGGCTCGCTGGTGGACGATGCAATTGTAGACGTAGAAAATGTATGGAAACATCTGCGCGAAAACCGGATGCTTCCGCTTGCGGAAAGAAAACCCGTGCTCGAGGTTGTGTTCAACGCTTCGCGCGAGGTGCGTATGCCCATCCTGAACTCTACGCTGATCATCATCGTAAGCTTCGTCCCCCTGTTCTTCCTGAGCGGAATGGAAGGGCGTATGCTGATGCCGCTGGGAGTGGCTTTCATCGTTTCGCTCTTCGCCTCCACCATAGTGGCCCTCACGCTGACCCCTGTGCTTTGCAGCTACCTGCTGGGAGGACAGACCGGAAAAGAGGGCGGAGTGCCTAAAGAAGCATTCGTGGCCGTATGGATGAAAAAGCATTACGAACGCGCACTCCTTTGGGCATTGGGACACAAGAAAGGAGTTCTGGGAAGTGCGGCCGTATTGTTCGTGTCCGCCCTGTGCCTCTTTTTCACACTGGGACACAGCTTCCTTCCGGCATTCAACGAAGGCTCGTTCACCATCAATATCAGTTCCATGCCCGGAATATCTCTGGAAGAGTCGGACAAGATCGGACGGCAGGCAGAAGAACTCCTGCTTTCCATTCCGGAAATACAGACCGTCGCCAGAAAAACCGGACGCGCCGAACTCGACGAACATGCGCTGGGCGTGAACGTATCGGAAATCGAAGCTCCCTTTGAGCTGAAGGACCGTTCGCATCAGGAGCTATTGAACGAGGTGCGCAAAAAACTCTCGGTCATCTCCGGAGCAAACATCGAAATCGGCCAACCTATCAGCCACCGCATCGATGCCATGCTGAGCGGCACGCAGGCAAGCATCGCCATCAAGCTTTTCGGCGATGACCTGAATCGGATGTTCGCTTTGGGAAACCAGATAAAGGAAGTCATCGCCGATGTAGAAGGGATTGCCGATCTGAACGTGGAACAGCAGATTGAGCGTCCGGAGCTGAAAATCATTCCCAAACGTGAGATGCTGGCAAAATACGGAATCTCACTTCCGCAGTTCAACGAATTCGTTACGGTCAACATGGCCGGAGAGGTGGTTTCCCAAGTGTACGAACAAGGAAAGTCATTCAATCTGGTGGTACGCTCAAGCGAATCCAACCGCGGGTCGATGGAACACATAAAGAATCTGATGATAGACGATGCCCAAGGACAGAAGATTCCGCTAAGCTATGTGGCCGACATAGAATCGTCTGCCGGACCGAACACCATCAACCGGGAAAACGTGAAACGCAAGATAGTCATTTCGGCCAACGCAAGCGGGCGCGACCTGCGGAGCGTGGTGAACGACATCCGAAAACGGGTGGACGAGAGTGTCCGTTTGCCCGAAGGATACCATGTGGAATACGGAGGGCAGTTTGAAAGCGAGCAATCGGCCAGCCGCACGCTGCTCCTCACATCGGCCATGAGCATCGCCGTAATCTTCCTGCTTCTCTATATGCAGTTCAAGAGCGGCGCGGAAAGCGGAGTAATCCTGCTCAACCTCCCGCTGGCTCTGATCGGAGGAGTGTTCACGCTGATCTTCACCACCGGAGAACTCAGCATCCCGGCCATCATCGGATTCATTTCTCTCTTCGGCATCGCCACACGAAACGGCATGCTCCTTATCAGCCACTACAAGTTGCTGAAGGAGGAACAGGGCATGGATCTGCGCGAATGCATCGTACACGGCTCGCTCGACCGGCTGAATCCGATCCTCATGACGGCGCTCTCATCGGCGCTCGCCCTGATTCCGCTGGCGTTGAGAGGCGACCTTCCGGGAAATGAAATCCAAAGCCCGATGGCGAAAGTCATCCTCGGCGGACTGCTGACATCCACATTCCTCAACGCATTTATCGTGCCCGTGGTATACGAACTGATGCACAACAACCATAAAAACAGAAAATCATGAAACTAAGATACATCCTATTGGCCGCATGTACCCTGGCCACGGCCGGCATGAGGTCGCAGAGCATAGAAGACGTGCTCCGGCAGATCGAACGCAACAACAAGGAACTGCAGGCGCAGACTCAGGCAACGAATGCCGCCAAACTCGAAGTGCAGACCCAAAACAACCTGGAAGACCCTTCGGTGGAATACAGCCCTTTTTATACAAGGGGAATTACCGGAATGTCGAGTTCGGAGCTCGTGGTCACACAGGGATTTGACTTTCCTACCCTGTATGCGGCCCGCCGCCAATCGGGAAAATGGAAGCAAGAATCTCTCGACCGCCAGCAACTCGCCTCACGCCGCGAAATCCTGCTCACGGCCAAGAATATCTGCCTTGACCTGATCATGCTCAACCAGCAGCAGAAGCTATTGGACGAACGGATGAGAAATGCCGACGAACTTCTTGAACTGTTCGAGAAACGCCTTCAGGAAGGGGATGCAGGCATTCTGGAAGTAAACAAGATAAAGATGGAGCGGATGAATGTCCGGACCGAAGCGGCTCAGAACAATGCCGCACACCGCACGGCACTCCAGCAACTGCTCGCCATGAACGGGAACATGCCTCTGACATTCAGTTCGGACACTTACCCCGATGTGCAAGAACTGAAAGACTATAGCGCACTGTATGATGAAGTGATGCTGACGGATGCCGGACTTCTCGCAGCGGATGCCGACGCGCAGGCCGCTCAGGAAGAGTTGAAAGTGAACCGCCAGAGCTGGCTACCGAAAATAGAAGTGGGCTACCGGCGGAACACCTCGCTCGACGAAAAAAGCAACGGCTTCCTGATAGGCGGAAGCCTGCCCATCTTCTCCAACCGGAAAAAGGGAAAGATTGCCCGCGCCCAGGCACTCAGCGCCCGGCTCCGGCTGGACAACGCACGCCTGCAGGCAGAAGCCCAGACACAGAGCCTGTTCAACGAGATGCAGCAATTGCGCGAGGCGATGAAGGCCTACGATGTCGTTCTGATGCACAAGACACTGCGCCTGCTTCAAGATGCGGTACGGGCAGGACAGTTGTCTATCATCGACTTTTATGTAGAAGCCGATAACGTATACAAGAATCTGCAAGCCTATATGGAAGTGGAAAACCGCTACCAGAAGCTGATGGCGGAAATCTATAAGAACAGGCTGTAGCCACCTGCATCATAACCTGCGGAACCGGCCGCCCGACCTTACCGGTCCGACCGCCCATCTCCATCAAGATGAACGCCCGTTCCAACCCGGACAACGGCTCATCTTCGCGGAGATGGGCGGCGATTTCAAATCAGACAAGTTTTTACACAATCATGGCGGAATTTTATTAACTTTGCTCCGGACAAAATAAACAAGGAGAACATATGCCATTAAACTTACCAGATAGACTTCCGGCCATAGACCTTCTGAAAGAAGAAAACATTTTCGTCATCGATACGTCACGCGCCAAAACGCAGGATATCCGTCCGCTGAAAATCGTGATACTCAATCTGATGCCGCTCAAGATAACCACGGAAACAGACCTCATCCGCCTGCTCTCAAATTCGCCTCTCCAGATTGAGGTAAGCTTCATGAAACTGAAAAGCCATACGTCGAAGAATACGCCCATCGAACACATGAAAGCGTTCTACCGTGACTTTGAGGACATGAGCGACGAGAAGTTCGACGGAATGATCATCACGGGAGCGCCGGTGGAACATCTGGACTTCGAGGAGGTGAACTATTGGGACGAAATCCAGAAGATATTCAACTGGACCCGCACGCACGTCACCTCGACTCTCTACATCTGCTGGGCCGCCCAAGCCGGACTTTACCATCACTACGGCATCCCTAAATATCCGCTGGAGAAAAAAATGTTCGGAATATTCGAGCACCACGTGTGCGAAGGCTTCCAGAAACTGCCCATCTTCCGGGGATTCGACGACGTGTTTTTCGTGCCTCACAGCCGGCACACGGAAATCAGAAGAGAAGACATCGGAAAGAACCCGGCACTGCAGATCATTTCCGAATCAGAAGATTCGGGAGTGCATATCGTGATGGCGCGCGGAGGACGCGAATTCTTCGTCACAGGGCACTCGGAATATGCTCCTTACACGCTGGACACGGAATACCGGCGCGATCTGGGAAAAGGCCTTCCAATAAACATGCCCCAAAACTATTACCGGGACAACGACCCGGAAAAAGGTCCGCTGGTACGCTGGCGAAGCACCGCCAACCTGCTCTTCTCCAACTGGCTGAACTATTACGTATACCAAGAAACTCCATACGACATCAATGAAATCAGATAACGCTCTTCCCCGTCCGATCGAACTGCTCGCGCCGGCCAAAAATCTGGAATGCGGAATCGAAGCCATCAACCACGGAGCGGATGCCGTATACATCGGCGCACCCCGCTTCGGGGCCAGAGCCGCAGCCGGAAACTCGCTCGAAGACATAGCCAGGCTGGTGCGGTATGCCCACCTGTTCGGGGCACGCATCTATGTCACCGTCAATACCATCCTCCGCGACGAGGAACTGGAGGATACGGAACGGATGATCGGCGAACTCTATCGCATCGGAGTCGACGCGCTGATTGTGCAGGACATGGGAATCACCCGGCTGGACATCCCACCCATTCCGCTTCATGCCAGCACGCAGACAGATAACCGGGACGTGCAGAAGGTACGTTTTCTTGCAGAAGCCGGATTCCGCCAGATTGTGCTGGCGCGGGAGCTGAGCATCGATGAAATCAGCGAAATCCACGAAGCATGCCCCGATGTCCTGCTCGAAGTTTTCATCCACGGGGCCTTGTGCGTAAGCTACAGCGGGCAATGCTATGTAAGCCAGGCATGTTACGGACGAAGCGCCAACCGGGGAGAATGCGCGCAGTTCTGCCGCCTTGGATTCGACATGATCGATGCCGACGGAAAGACTATAGCCCGCAACAAGCACCTGCTTTCGCTGAAAGACATGAACCAGAGCAGGAATCTGGAAGCCCTGCTTGATGCCGGAGCCTCATCGCTGAAGATAGAAGGAAGACTGAAAGACGTATCTTACGTAAAAAACGTAACCGCCTATTACAGGCAGAAGCTTGATGCCATCTTCAAATACAGGAAAGAATACTGCCGGGCATCGTCCGGGACTGTCGAACTTACCTTCCGTCCGCAACTCGACAAGAGCTTTAACCGGGGGTTCACCGAATACTTCGCCCACGGACGCAATCCGGAGATATTCTCGTTCAACACGCCCAAATCGCTCGGTGAGGAAGTGGGAACCGTCAAGGAAATCAAAGGAAACTATCTGACCGTAGCCGGAACGAAATCTTTCAGCAACGGTGACGGCATCTGCTATCTTGACGAAAACGGAAAGCTCCAGGGCTTTCGCGTAAACCGGGCGGAAAACAACAGACTTTACCCACAGGAGATGCCTGCCATACGTCCGAAAACGAAGCTTTACCGCAACCTCGACCAAAGCTTCGAGCGCATGCTGCAAAAGAAGTCAGCCGAGCGGAAAATCGCGGTAAACATATCGCTGGAAGAAAACAGCTTCGGATTCACGCTGGCTTTCTGCGATGAAAACAGCAACCGGGTTTGTGTAACCTTGCCGCAGGAAAAGACCCCGGCACGCACACCTCAGGACGAAAACCAGCGGATGCAGCTGGCCAAGCTGGGCAATACGCCGTTTAAGGCAGAAAGCATCAGCCTGCAGTTTAGCGACAACTGGTTTATTCCTTCTTCCGCTTTGGCCGAACTGCGCCGGCAGGCCGTAAATGCTCTTGCCAGCCTGCGCCATATCAATTACAGACAAGAACGGAACCGGATGCCCGAAACCCGCCATTCATTTCCCAAACAAGAGCTGACTTATCTGGGAAATGTCATGAATGCCCGTGCTGCAGCCTTCTATCACGACCACGGGGTAAAGCATATCGAACCTGCTCTTGAGAAGAAACAGCCCGAACATGCCATACTGATGTTCTGCAAGCATTGCCTGCGCTACAGCATGGGATGGTGCCCCAAACACCATCAAGCCCGCTCCCCATTCCGCGAACCTTATTTTCTGGTCAGCTCAGACGGACGGAAATTCCGGCTGGAATTCGACTGTAAAATATGCCAGATGAAAGTGCTTGACGAAAAATAAACGATAAAAGAAATATGCGCCTGATCCATCATTTGTTCTGCCTCCTGCTTCTGTCATTTCTGGCAACAGCATGCCACTACTCTACTCAGCAGCAGTCCGCCAGCGGGAACGACTCGCTTCAAACTGCACATGAGCACCCCTATGCCTTGAACAGCAATTTCAAGGTAACGGCCGACACACTATGGCTGCACCGGCTTCCGTTCACCGATTCCCTTCCGGTAAAGGAGGGAGATGAGCTTGTAGTGGCAGAATTCGCTGTACATCCCCAAGACTCTGTCAACTCACTGTGGGTGAAGGTAGCGCGCGACCAGGAAACGATCGGATGGATACAGGAGAAAAATCTCCTCAAGCACATCGTACCCATTGATCCCATCTCTCAATGCATCAGTTTCTTCAGCAATTCACACACCTTGATATTTCTGCTGGTACTGGCAACATTCTTTCTGGCTTTCATCTACAGAGCCATACGGAAAAAGCAAATCAGACTGATCTGGCTGAACGATATAGACAGCATATTTCCTATCACCCTTTCGTGGCTGCTGGCAACGGCTGCGGTAATCTACAACAGCATCCAGCACTTTGTGCCTGAAACATGGGAGAAATACTATTATGCGCCAACTCTGAATCCGTTTGAACCGCCGGTCATACTCGGATTGTTCATTTTATGCATATGGTTCATCCTTCTGTTAGGCATCGCCTTGCTTGATGATCTTTTTCACCAGACAACGCTGGAAGTAGCCTTTTTCTACCTGATAGGGCTTGCCGCCTGCTGTATCATATTGTATCTCTTCTTTACCTACCTGTGGGTCTATGCATCTTACATTTGCTTTGCAGGGTATACAGTCTGGTGCATCAGACGCTTGAAAAAAGCCAACAGTTATCCGTATGCATGCGGATCGTGCGGAGCCAAAATGCGGTCGAAAGGAATCTGTCCGCATTGCGGCGCACTCAACGAATAAAAACGGCACACCAATCTCTCTGACAATTTCCGGACAGACAGACCAATATCGAGATGGATTCTGCAAAAACCGAAAAGTTTTCAGCTGAAAATTTGGTCATTTCAAATAAAACGTCTACCTTTGCACTCGCAATCAGGAAATGATAGCAAAAACAGGTTTGATTCGCTAGCTCAGTTGGTAGAGCACAACACTTTTAATGTTGGGGTCTTGGGTTCGAGCCCCAAGCGGATCACCAGAAAATCAAGCGATTATCTAAAACAGGTAATCGCTTTTTTCGTGTTTATACGTTGGTTTTTAACGTCTGATGTAAACCAAGATGTAAACCAAGAATTCTCCGCAACTGTTCTCATGTCATTCTACATCTTTCATTCTTTAATAACCTATCAATATCTCCAGTTGTAAGATAAGGCAAACTTTGCTTGATTTTCTCAAAAGGCCATTCCCACCATTTTAGCGTTTTGAGTTTCTGTATCGTTTCTTCATCGAAACGCTTCCTTATCGGTCGGGCAGGAACACCGCCGACTATCGTATAAGGCGGCACATCTTTCGTAACAACGGCACGGGCGGCTATAATCGCCCCGTTCCCGATGTGAACGCCAGCCATAATCACCGCTTCGTAGCCTATCCACACATCGTTGCTTATCACGATGTCGCCTTTGTTGTCCCAAGCTGTTGCCACGTCTGATTTTTCCAAGTCCCAATCCTCATAAAAGAGCGGGAAGGTGTAGGTGGATAGGGATTTCAAGGTATGGTTGGCACAGTTGAACAGGAATTTCGCGCCGCAGGCAATGGAACAGAACTTGCCGATTATCAGCCGCTCGTGGTTGATAGGATAATGGTAAAGCACATTGTTCCGCTCGAAAAGCACCGGGTCGGACACAAAATCATTATAGATGGTATAGTCGCCCACTTCGATAGATGGGTCTTTCACGACAGCATTCAGGTACACGGTCTGCGTGTCGCCTGTGCGTGGATATATCTTTTTCATCATAACATTCAGTTTCTAATAGTGTTTATATTTCAGATAAATGACAGATAACAAACCGAGTAATATCACATATAGGTATTCTGCTGTCCAATAAACGGACAATGATGTGCTGAAAACGCTTATGTTCCACAAATAAATCTGATAGGCTGCGATGGTTATCAATTGGAAAATAAATGTCATACGTGTAGCTCCCGTACCTGTTACTGCATTCATATAGACATAACCGGGCAGGGCAAAAGCATAGTTCAGCAGCATGACTACAAAGGGCAGATGGGCTATCTGCATCAGAACCGGGCTTTCCGTATATATGCCGATAATCGGACGATAGATAGCTACGGCAAGAATGACCAGCGGGAAACCGATAGCATATCCCAAACGAACAACCCGGTTACACAGCGGGACTACCTGTTCCTTTTGTCCGGCTCCCAACAAATTACTTACCAGCGAACCGGTAGTAGCCGCCAGCGAATTGACAATGACAAAGAACAAAGTAGAAATGCTGCGTATGACATTGGTGGCTGCCAGTTCCATCTCTCCCAAATGTTCAATAGATACGAAGAAAGCAAGCCACGATGCTACACCGATGAACGAGTGGAACATGCTCCAAACGGACACCCGGCAGACATGAACCAGTACAGCTTTGTCGAAGCTACAAGACAAGCCATAAAACCGTTTATCCATTTTACATAAAGCGTGAATTGCCAATACCGCCAGCGAACACGCTTCGGCAAAAGATGATGCGATAGCTGCACCAGCTATTCCCAGGTTCCAATGGAATATGAGCAGCCAGTTACCCGAAATATTCACCAATACGGCTGTCAGAGCCGCTACGTTTAAGGCTTTTGTACGGGTAATGCCGACCAAGAAAGAGCGCAGGGCAAGAAACGGAAAAGAGAACAACAGTCCCCAAATTCGCCCATCCAAATAATCAATCACGGCATGATAGACTTCCGCAGAAGTAATCAGCCGACTTAGAATAATCGGAGAAAACAGTTTGGAGAACAGACACAAAAAGACAGCAAGTCCCGACAGGAAAAACAATCCTTGAAAGAATGTCTTTCCTGTTTCGGAATAATGCTGCTCACCGTTGCGCCGTGCGACAACGACCTGTAAGCCCAAACTGAAACCGAAGCCGAGCATGTAGATAGCCAGATACCAAATCCCGGCAAGGGCGGATGCGCCCAATTCTATTTCTCCCACATGCCCCAAGAAAATGGCATCGGTGATATTGATAAGTTGTTCAATAAGGATGCTCATCATTACAGGAAAGTTGATGAGCCAAATATGTTTATATGTATAGTTCATTGTTCAACTTGATAAGATGCGACAAGTCCTGCTGCATAAGGCGGCATGACACATCGCATAATTATGAATTTGGAATAATGGCAAAACAAGAAAGGACAAACCCTGTTATAGACCTGTCCGTTGCTGAATAGCTATAACAAAATGCTATCCGTTAAGCGCAGCTATATGCACACTTGCCATTTCATATTGGTTGAACAATTCTATTTTTTTCTGTTACCTTTGCAAAGGTAACATTTGTTCTTGATTATACCTTTAAATTCTCAATTTCTTTTTGTAGGTTTTCCAAAAAACGGGAAGCATGTGCGCCATCCATCTGGGTATGATGAAACTGAAAGGAAACAACCAGCGTCCGTTTCCATAAACGCCGTTTGTATTTGCCCCAAATCAGAAACGGATTATTGAACACTCCGCTGTACATGCCTACTGCCCCGTCTATCTCATACCCAGCAAGGGCTGATGTGCCAATCACCATGCTATCCGTCAAGTCATGATTTTGGCAGTTTTCGGCAACTTGCCTGGTAAGCAGCAAATAATCCGCATTGAATTGTCTTAAATCTTTAGAGAAAGGAACATCACAGGAACTAACCTCACCATTCCGATTAGCTACAATGGCGCAGACTGCAAGATTGTCGTATTGCATTAACTTCTTACCAACAGGAAGCATATAGAACTCTTTGATATTACTTGCTGCCCGCCCGATACACCAACACATCAGCATATTGAATTTCAATCTTGTCCGTTTGCTGATGCGGGCAAGGCGGGTAACATCTATTGTCTTGAAAAAGGTGAGCATGGGCATGGGTGCATTCATCCACATTTCAAATGCATAGGCACGGGTCGTATCTTTTGGATTTACTTCTTTCATTCTATCGTTCATTTTAAATTGAATAAGTGCAAAGGTAAACCGACTATCGAACGATGGATAGAATAAAAGGGACATTATATAGGGTTGTTGAACAAATCGGAATAAGGTTTGCATACATTCAGCAAAGACAATGGTGTATAACCGCTGAATTGTTTAAACTCCCGGATAAAATGCGACTGGTCAGCGTAACCGCATTGATATGCCAGCTGAGCCTGATTTGCATCTTCCGGATAATGCTGCAACAGTTTCAATGATTTCTGGAAACGGACTATTCTTGCATATTCTTTAGGATTCGCACCTACCAGTTCATTAAACAGACGCTCAAACTGTTTCTTGCTTAAACAGGCAATAGAAGTCAATTCCTTGACAGAAGTTTCCGGCATTATGAGCAGTTGTCTTATAACGGCAGTTATTCTTTTGATGTTGTATTCTGTTTTTAAGGTCAATGCACCTGCTATTTGGGATAACAGCCATTGCTCTATTACGTTAATACATAAACTTGTATTTTCGCAGTCGAAGATTTGTGCAGCCAGTCGTTTCAAATGCTTGTTTTCAAGGTCATAACCGGAAACCTCTTGATTGTGCAATAAGGATATGGGCAAATTCAAGAAGGCTTTCAGGGCGTATGGCTGAAATACAGCAACTATCATTTCCACATTATCATCCGCATATAAATGTGAATGATAATTTACCTGACCGCTAACGGTAAATTCTGATTGAGAGACTCCCAGTTCCGGGATATAAAGCGGTGTTTGTTTATGGAAAATGATTTGAGGACAACCAATAGGAAAAGTAAGGGTATTCAGCGGTTGATCGCTTTTGAATACCCAATAATACCTGACGTAAGGTTGTAACTCCTTGCAAGGCTTGTAAAATCTGAAATCCTCTTGAATCATTTTACAAAGGTAAGGCTTTTTGCCGTTTCTTATTGATCACAAGCAAAAATATAGCTGCAAACGAAACATTTCGTTTCCTCCCTTGCACATTAAAGATTTTCTTGATAACTTGCCACAGCGTTTCTTTTAATTCCGCTGAATACATAATTATTCAAGTCTGCAAGCTGGGAATAATCATTTCACGGAAAGAGGAAACACTCCTTTTATTTTTAAACTTTAATTTTTAAACGACAGTTTCTAATTGCTCATGAAAAAAGTTTTTCCATTCGCTTTATTCCTATTCTCCACATTAGCAACATGGGGAGCAGATACCTTACTGGTAAAATCGCCACAAATACCAATACTCATCGAAAGACACGACAACGTTTTGTTTTATATGCGCCTCACATCAACTGGAACAAAGGTGTTAGACAACATTAGCGTAAACTTCGCGAAGGACGCAGATATCAACAAAATAAAATCGATAAAACTATATTATGCCGGAACAGAAGCACTGCAAGACAGAAACAAAGGAAGATTTGCTCCTGTCAAATACATTTCGAGCAACAATCCCGGGAAAACACTTGCCGCCAATCCTTCTTACTCCATTAAAAAATCGGAGTCTGAAGTTGTAGAAAGCACCATAAAACTTGATGGCAAACAAAAATTATACCCCGGAATAAATTACTTTTGGGTAAGCATAGAAATGAAAGACGATGCACCTATAAGTACCACACTGGCCGCTTCTCTCATTTCAGCCGAAGCCGACGGCAAACCTCTGCCTGTAAAAACTGTTTCAGGCGATACCACCGTCCGCAGAATGGGTATAGGTGTACGTCATGCAGGCGATAACGGTTCGGCAGCATTCCGAATTCCCGGATTAGTAACAACCAATAAAGGCACGCTTTTAGGTGTATACGATGTACGTTATAACAACAGCGCGGATCTGCAAGAACATATTGACATCGGTTTGAGCCGAAGCACAGACGGTGGCAGAACATGGGAAAAAATGCGTTTGCCCCTGTCATTTGGCGAATACGACGGACTGCCCTCGGCGCAAAACGGGGTTGGCGACCCGTCGATTCTAGTCGATACAAAAACAAATACGGTCTGGATTGTAGCAGCATGGACACACGGAATGGGAAACCAACGTGCATGGTGGAGTTCACAACCCGGCATGGACTTAAACCATACGGCACAATTAGTCATGACAAAGAGTACAGATGACGGCAAAACATGGTCGGCTCCCATCAACATTACCGAGCAGGTCAAACTCCCGGAGTGGCATTTCTTATTGCAAGGTCCCGGACGTGGAATCACCATGCAAGACGGCACATTGGTATTCCCCATCCAATACATCGACAAAACACGCATTCCGAATGCCGGAATCATGTACAGCAAAGACAGAGGAGAAACATGGCATATTCATAACCTTGCCCGCACCAACACGACAGAAGCACAAGTGGCAGAAGTCACACCGGGCACGCTCATGCTCAACATGCGAGACAACCGGGGAGGAAGCCGTGCCGTATATACCACGACCGATTTGGGTGTGACGTGGAAAGAACATGAATCGTCGCGCACGGCACTGATTGAGCCCGTATGTATGGCAAGTCTCATCAGCGTAAAAGCCGAAGACAATGTGCTGGGCAAAGACTTGCTGATTTTCTCAAACCCCAATACCACCAATGCCCGAAGAAACATGACTATCAAAATAAGTACCGACGGTGGAAAGACGTGGAGTCCGGAACATCAGCTTCTGTTAGATGAAGAAGACAACTGGGGGTATTCATGCCTCACAATGATTGACAAAGAAACAATAGGAATATTGTACGAAAGCAGTGTGGCACACATGACTTTCCAAAGTATAAAACTGAAAGACATCATACCATAATAGGCTCTTGTGATTAAGATTTCAGCAGATGCCGGACGAAACATAGGTTCTTAAACCTCGGGCTGTTGATGACTTAAACACCGAAAAGCCGAAGTCCCCGTTTCCTTCTGAATAGACGAAAGGAAACGGGGACTTCTATAAAAAACTCACAGATCATTTATAAAAACTTTTCTCAAAAGCAGAAAAAGACTCTTTCCGGAGCACGCACCGCTTCCACCAAGCATAAAGGAACCCCGTTCCATACCCGGTAAGCTGGACAAAAGCGGCTCCAACCGAAAGGATACCTATCCACAAGCTCTTGTTCCGTACGGAAGAGTCCAGAAAAATCACCAATGCGAAAAATAGAAGAAGAAGCAGACTCCACGGACAGATGAGAGCAGCAAGCAGCACCAGCACCACTCCGACCGTAAAAACAGCCGGAAGCAAATGCACCAACTTCAGAGATTCTGGATATTTCTTGTAAAGATTGATGCGCGCAATGCCTGAATTATGCACCTGCTTGAAGAACTTGCGAAAATCTGTACGACGTTTGTGCCAGACCCATGCTTCGGGAAACAAGCGGCATCTGCAATTGTTCTTGAAAATACGGATACTGAAATCAATGTCCTCTCCAAAACGCATATCAGAAAAACCTCCCAAGGATCGGTACACATCGGATCTCACCCCCATATTGAAGCTCCTCGGATAGAACTTGTCCATTTTTTTCTTTCCCCCGCGAATGCCGCCTGTAGTAAAAAAGGAGGTCATGGCATAGTTGATAGCTTTCTGCACGGGAGTGAACGAAGCATGTGCGCGGTCAGGTCCCCCGAAAGCGTCAGCCGGTTCCTTCTCCAATTCGATCTCAACCGCCTGAAGATATCCTTCCGGCAAAATACAATCAGAATCCAGTATGATAAGATATGCTCCTTTGCTACGCTCTGCACCGTAATTGCGGGTTTTTCCCGGCCCGGAATTCAGCTTGGTGTAATAACGTATATCCATCACGGGCAAATACTTGTCAACTACAGCCTTGCATGGCACTGAAGATCCATCCTCCACCACCACCACTTCAAAATCCTTGAATGTTTGGCGCGAAAGGCTTTCAAGAAGCTCGTCAACCTCTTCGGGACGGTTATATACGGGAATAATTATGGAATACTTCGGATTCATTGTATCAATCCTTTTCTATCAATACCGTTGCGTATGCGGAGATACCTTCTTCACGCCCGGTAAAACCTAATTTTTCTGTAGTGGTGGCTTTGACAGACACATCATCTGCCTCCACTCCCATCACCTCGGCAAGAATGTTCTGCATAGCGGGAATATGCGCCTTCAGTTTAGGACGTTCGGCACACACCGTTGCATCGACATTTCCTACCCGATAGCCTTTCCCCGCTATCAAAGCGACGGTTTTCTTCAAAAGAATCTTGCTGTCTATATTTTCAAACTCCGAGGAATTGTCGGGAAAATGATAGCCTATGTCACGCATATTGGCAGCTCCCAACAGGGCATCGCAAATGGCATGAATCAGCACATCGGCATCCGAATGTCCCAAGAGTCCCTTTTCATGTTCCAGCCTGATACCTCCCAGCCACAAATCACGTCCCGGCACCAGCCGATGGACATCGAAACCAAATCCAACTCTTATCTTCATCGTATATTGAAATCTAATACTTTTTCATCTTCCAGATAACCTTCCAAGTGATTCCCAATCTGCACCGGCCCCACTCCGACCGGGGTTCCCGTATAAAGCAGGTCACCGATTTTCAACGTGCAGAACTGACTTACATAAGCAATAATCCGGTCTACATTGAAAATCATATCGCATGTATTTCCCTGCTGAACCGTTTTTCCGTCAATATCCAAACGGAAACGGATGTTCTGAATATCAGCAAACCGCTCAACAGGAATCCACTCACCAATAGCAGCAGAATTGTCAAACCCTTTGCAGAGTTCCCAAGGTTTCCCTTCTGCACGTAACTTCCGCTGAAGATCCCGTGCGGTGAAATCAATGCCGACGGTCACTGCATCATAATAGCGGCGGGCGAAACGCTCCGAAATATTCTTGCCTAAACGGCTGATACGCACTACAAGTTCCGTTTCATAATCCACCTGCCCGCAGAAGTCGGGAATGAAAAAGGGCTTTCCGTCTTTCAGAATGGCCGAATCAGGTTTCATAAAAATTACCGGATCCTCCGGCACTGGTTCTCCGGCATGCAACTCCTCGCAATGGAGTCTGTAGTTCATGCCTACAGCTATTATCTTCATTGATCTATTTCTTTACAAGTTCGTTCAAACGATTAAACATCACGGCCAGATGCGCGTAAAGCGAAGTGTTCTGCACCACAATGGTTTCGGGCACACGGATACGGAACGGCGTAAAGTTCCACACGGCCTTGATTCCGCCTGCCACCATCTTGTCTGTTATCTCCTGAGCAATATTTATGGGCACGGTAAGCACTCCGATTTTCACTTTGTCCTTTTCCATCCGCTCCTCAAACTCATCGGTATGATAAATGGGAATACCGTTTATTTCCGTCCCCACCAGTTCCGGATTGACATCGAATGCCCCCACTATTTTCAAACCAAAATGCGACAAGCCCGAATCGCGGAGCAAAGCACCTCCCAAACTTCCCACACCGAAAAGATAAGCCCGATGCATGTTGGTGAAGCCAAGAAAATCTTCCAGTACGCTGACCAGCCTGTCTATTTCATATCCTACCCTCGTGCGACCGGCAATATTCACATACGAAAGGTCCTTCGCTATCTGCGAGGCATCGATATTGATCTGACGAGAAATCTGTGTGGACGAAACATACCTTTCCCCTCTCTCTTTCATCAGTTTTGCATTCGAAAGATACCACGGAAGCCTGCGCAATGTGGGCTCAGGTATTTTCCCGTTATTCTTATTTACTCGTTCTGCCATCGATGCATCTATTTTCATAACAAATCATTGCAAAAATACGTTTTTCTGAGCAAATCAATAAACGAATAATGAAAAATGTTCTTACCTTTGAAACTCTTTAAAGATTATTTGGCATGAAAAAGAATGACTGGAAAGACCGGCTGAACATCGTATATTCAACCAATCCTGATTTCCGCTACGATGACGGAGCGGAAGAGGAGGAAGAAACTCCCGAAAAAAACAGGCAAAGACTGAGAGTCAGCATCGAAAAGAAGGGAAGAGGAGGAAAAACCGTAACCGTGGTATCCGGATTCACCGGACGGGAAGACGATCTGAAAGAACTCGGCAGGCTGCTGAAGACTAAATGCGGAGTGGGAGGTTCCGTAAAAGACGGAGAAATCTTGATTCAAGGCGAACTGAAACAACGGGTCATTGAGATTCTGAAAACAGACGGATACACTCAAACGAAGTGACAGAGCCAACAAGAAAATGATTGGCCGTTGCGTGTGCTTCACCGCCAACAGCCAATCATCAATTCTCAATTGCATATCAATTGCCGACCACTTCCTTAAGCAATGCGGCGAGTTCCTTCACCTTCTCCGGATATTTGTCGGCCACATCATTCTTTTCCGACGGATCTTCCTTCAGATTATACAATTGCGGTTTCGGACTATGTCCAAGTTCCGTCTTAGTCCAGGTTTCATATTTACGCTTGTCACTCGGCTCAAAATATTTCCACCCGTCCTTGATAATAGCCAACGTGTTGTCCAGGTTCTGCTCTACAACGTATTCGCGGTCTGCCTGATCCTCGCCCAACAATTCCTTTGCACGCGCATGGCTGTCGAATGCCACACCGTCCTGCAATGGCACACCGAGAATTTCGGCCATTGACGCGAACACATCAATCTGCGAGAAGAGTCCTTCCTGCTTGCCGGGATTCGTGATGCGTGCCGGCCAGCGTACGATGAACGGGATACGTGTTCCGGCTTCGTAAAGACTGTATTTGCCTCCGCGATAGATGCCCATCGGCGTATGTCCGTTCAGCATTTCCCTAGCCTGGTCCTGATACCCATCATCGATAACCGGACCGTTGTCGCTTGTAAAGATAAAGAGAGTGTTGTCGGCTATGCCCAAACTATCGAGCGTGTGCATGATTTCGCCGATTGTCCAGTCAAGCTGAAGAATCACGTCACCGCGTGTTCCCAAGCCGCTCTTTCCTGCAAAACGCGGATGAGGTATGCGCGGAACATGGATGTCCTGAGTTCCCATATAGAGGAAGAAAGTTGTATCCGCCGATTCGCAAATAAAGTTTTTAGCCTTGGCGGTAATCACATCGGCAATCTCCTCATCATTCCACAAAGCCGACTTTCCACCTGTCATCCATCCGATACGCGGGATACCGTTAATAATGGTGTTGTTGTGTCCCTGGCTTGGCTTCAGCTTCACAAGTTCCGGATTTTCCTTTCCGGTTGGCCAGTCACCCACCTTATGGTCATAGCTCACCGTTATCGGATCCGAAGGATCAAGCCCTGCCACACGTCCGTTTTCCACAAACACACAGGGCACACGGTCCACTGTAGCCGGAATGATGAATTCATAGTCAAATCCGATGCTCTGCGTATTCGGCTTGATGAGCCCGTTGAAGTTCGTACCGCCAACAGGTCCCAATCCCAAATGCCATTTACCTACAGCAGCAGTACGGTAACCAGCCTCATGGAACATATCGGCCAATGTGACGCAGGTTGTATCAATAATCAGTTCCGAGTTTCCGGGAGCGATGCCTGTATTTTCTTTCCTCCAAGGATAAGTACCTGTCAACATTCCGTATCTCGAAGGAGTGCTTGTAGCTGAAGTGGCATACGCATTCGTAAACAGAAGCCCCTGGTTCGCCAGGCTGTCGATGTTGGGGGTAGAAATCTTAGTAGCTCCATAGCAACTCAAATCGCCGATTCCCAGATCATCCGAATAAATGAAAATAACATTCGGACGTTTCAAGTCAACGGTCTGTTCTTTTTGGGCTTGTGGTCCACATCCCGTAAGAGCCGCAAGACCGGACATTGCAGAAATGCCCAACAATAAGTTTTGTTTCATAAATATAAAGGTTTAAAATGTAAAAGTTCTGCTTTCCCGCTTCAGACGTTTATTGGTCTTGCCCGGTGCGGTAGGCCATCGGCGTCACCAGATAAGCCTTCTTGAACACTTTGCTGAAATAGCGCGGCGAACTGAACCCGGTCTGGTCTGAAATCTGAGTAATATTCAATTCCGGACTGTTCTTCAGCAGGCAGGCAGCCTTTTTCAGGCGGAGTGTAATGAAGAAGTCGTTCGGAGTCTGTCCTGTAATGGCCTTAATTTTCGCATACATGCGCGTACGCGACACAAGCATCTGCTGGGCAAGCATATCGATGGTAAAAGCCGAATCATCAAGATGTTTCTCAAAAATGGTTATCACTTCATCCAGGAACTTCTTGTCCAACGGATTGGTTGCCAGCACCGGAGTTTCTGCGGCGGGCTGCTTGGTAAAATACTCCTGAAGTTTCCTCCGGTTGTTTACAAGGTTGTTGCATCGAAGTATCAGCAATCTGGAGTCAAAAGGCTTAGTGATATAATCGTCGGCTCCAATCTTCAGGCTTTCAAGGTTTTGTTCTACCTCTGTGCGTGCCGTAAGCAGAACAACGGGAATATGGCAGGTGTCAAGATTTCCCTTAAGCTCCTTCACCAGTTCGATACCCGACATGCGCGGCATCAGCACGTCGCTCAGCACAATCTGAGGCGGATTCTCTTTCACTTTTTCCAAAGCTTCCATACCGTCCGAAGCCAAAGCGACATCGTAGATGCTTTCAAACAGGCCGGCAAGCATCTTGCGTATCGACTCATTGTCCTCGACAATCAGCATATGCGGACGCGACCCGTCACTGTTGGGCATTACTCCAGCTTTCAGCACTTCCACCTGTTCCGGATTCAGACTGTATTTCGGGCCGTCTACCGTCATCTGCCGGATTACGGCATGTTCTGACGTTTCGATTATTTCGTCCGGCTCATACATGTCATTTCCCTCCGGAATCCATACGGTAAACTTCGCGCCTTTGCCTTCGGTACTCTCTACATTGATCTGCCCGTGATGCAGCTCCACGATACCTTTTGTCAACGCCAGACCGATTCCTGTTCCTGCATTGATTTCCGTATCTTCCGTACTTTGATAGAAACGGAGAAATATCTTTCCGATGTCTTTGGGCGAGATTCCCGAGCCCGTATCTTCTACTGAAAACCAGGCTTTCCCGTCGGTTCTCCATACACGCAATGTCACGCGGCCCTCAGGCAACACGTGCTTGATGGCATTCGACAACAGATTATTGATCACCTTGCGCATCTGCTGCCAGTCGAACCACACTTCAATATCATCGCATTCAGAAACAAACTCAAGAAAGATTTTCTTGCTCTCGGCATATGGCTGGAAAAGCAAGTAAGTTTCGTTCAGGAAATAAACCAGATTCATCCGGCTAACCTTCAGCTTCATCTTGCCCTGTTCCTGCTTGCGGAAATCCAGCAGTTCACTGATAAGCTCCTTCAGCTGCACGCTGCTCTGATAGGCCAAAAGCACCTTCGAATAAACCGAAGGAAGAATCTGAGGCATTTGCATCAGCCTTTCAAGCTGACCGATGATCAGCGTAAGCGGAGTGCGGAATTCATGTGATATGCTGGTAAAGAACCGGAGCTTCGCCTGATTCAACCGCTCTATGTCCTGCAAGTGACGCTGCTCGTATGCCAGCGATGCCTGGAGCTTGACACGGGTCTGGTACATGCGCATCAGATACCACAAGATACCGCCCGCCAAAAGCACATAAATTATATACGCCCACCAGGTGGCATAGAAAGGAGGCTTGACCACAATCTTCATCGTTATCGGTTTGCTGAGTGTGAGCGGGTTGGCCGAACGCACGCACAAAGTATAGGTTCCCGGATTCAAGTTCGTGTAGGTGATTACAGGCTGTTCGCGTACCGGAGTCCATTCTTCCGAAAAGCCTTCGAGCTTGTATTCAATCTGCTCCCTGTTTTCGGGAACATAGTTTGAAGCGGAAAAATACAGGCTGAACATATTCTGATCAGCTTTCAGCGTGATCTCGGAAGTATAATTCAGCGCATCTGCAAGCAACCCGGTCTTGTCGCCCGGCAAAATCTCCTTTCCGTTCACAATCAGTTTTGACCAAACCAGGGTATATGGCAGAGGACTACGGTCCAGCCCCTTCAACGGAAACATGACCATACCCGTCATTCCTCCCAAAAAGACTTCCTTCTCTTTCGAAACGAACAATGCGTTTTCGTTGACTGCCGACAGCGGGAAACCGTTTTCAGCCACATAGTTGCGCACTCTTTCGGTGGCAGGCTCAAAGCGCGAAAAGCCACAGTTGGTTATCAGAAGCAGCTCTCTGTCGTCGTTCTCGCAAATCTTATAAATGCAGTCACCCGAAAGCCCGTTGCGTGCGGCGTCGAAGTTTCGGAATGTCCCGTCAGACTGGTCCAGACAGTCCAGCCCGCTTCCTGAAGTGGCGAACCATATCCGGTTTGCATGGTCACAGAAAATGCTGTTCACGTTGCTGTTGCTCACTCCCGGCTGTCCTTCTCTATAAGGATAATGCACCAGCCTGTCAGTCTTGAAATTATAGGAAAAGGCGCCTTCGCCCGTAACGGCCATCCACAGCACGCCTGTCCGGTCAAGCTCCAGATCAGCAACCATCCGGATTTTATCGCCTTCAGGACTCTCGCCGAACAGTTGCCGGCATTTCCCCGTGGCTTTCGACAGCAGACAGACCCCCTGCTGGGTGGCCACAACCAGGCTATCTCCGTATGGCAAAATATCACGGACAATGTCAGAAGGAATGGTTGCAGGATTGCCCGCCTCGTGACGATAGGCAAAGAACCTTCCGCTGCGGATATCCAGTCTGTTCAGCCCGCCCAGATGAAGCCCCAGCCATATTTGGTCAGTGCCTTCATCATACCAGATTGCTTTCACATTATTGTGGGATATGCTGTTGGCTGATGCCGAATGAACATACCAGCGCAACTTTCCCGTTTGCCGGTCAAGCATGTTCAGGCCGCCTCCTTCTGTACAGATCCATATGTTCCCCCGCTTATCTTCCAGCATGTTGCCGACAATCGGACTGCTCAGCCCGTCGGCTTCGTGAGCCGCCTTCCCGAAAACGGTATAGACGGCATATTCAGGATTGAAATAGTTCACTCCGCCAAAATACGTTCCGGCCCAGATGGTTCCCTGCGCGTCTTTCACCATACACCACACCGATTCATGCGACAGCCCGTAAGGCGCACGACCAGCCTGATAGTGATGAAAGGCCACTTCCTCGTCAGGATGCAGACAGTCAAGCCCTTCGGCAGTTCCTATCCACAGATTTCCCTTGTTATCTTCACAGAAGCAGCGCACAAAGTTGGAAGAAAGCCCGTTGTGTCCGGTTCTCAGATTATCCCAGTCCCCTTTGGGCGACTTCCGGTAAGCCCCGTTTTCCCAAGTCCCGACCCACAGCCTTCCCGCTGTATCCTCAAAAATGCTGGAAATCCGTCCACCCTTGATTTCGTGCGAAAGCACCTTTCCGGCAGACAGGCAGAAAAGTCCATGAGCCTCCGTCCCCATCCATAAATTCCCTTGCGAATCAATGCGCAGAGCCGTCAGGCGTTCGCTTCCCGAAGGCAGAGTATAAAACAATTCCATCTCACCTTTTCCTTCATCGTAGCGGAACAGGCGCTCGTCGCACCCCACATACAACCCGCCGTGATACAGCACCGCCGATACCTGTCCCCGATAAACCACCGAAAATCTCCCCGTCTGCATGTCAAAGCGGGCCAGCCCGTCCACACAAAGCAGATAAAGATGACCCTTGCGGTCGCCGGTCACTTTCAGCACCTGGTTTGAAAAAAGACTGTAGGGATTGTCCTTTTCCATCCGGAAAACCTTAATGCCGTTCCCGTCGTAGCGGTTCAGCCCCTCACGGGTACCAATCCACACAAGACCATTCTCGTCAACATACACGTCATTAACAGACACTTGCGACAGCCCGTCTTCCGTAGAAAGACGGTTGAATGTCACGTCATGCGCTTCCGCAGCCACAAAAGGCAAGACAGCACAAAAGAGAACGGCATATATGAAACGATAGATAAAGCCCATCAAAAAGTCAGTGAAAAAAGTTCAACTACAACAATGCGAAAATAAGAAAAAAATTCGGAACTGCCAAATTCACCATGAAACGACAGGCCGCGGCCTTCTCCAGGTTCAGGTGAACGAAAATCGTTATCAAACAATTTACTATCTAAAAAGGCGGAAGGCCAGCCGCAACAACCGTAACGGCCGAAGGAATCACGATGCAAAACTCGCGGCTCATCTTCCTCAATCTGACGGCTCATTCCGCACAACCTGAACGCCCAACTTCCGCAAGCTGACCCGGCAAACATTTCCGCCGGCAAGAGATTGCCATCGGCAAGCGCGGCATCCTCTTGCACATTTAAAAAGTTTTGCTTATCTTTGAGCCTGAACGGAAACATCACCTTTTCATATGGAAAGCACAGCCCGAAACACATTTATACCTTTTTTATGGACGATTTTATCCCCCGTCCTCCCGTAAATAAGCCTACCTTTGACCAAACGAGAAATATTAATCAAAATTAATACCTTATGAAGATTAAAAACCATTTAGGAATCGCCGCTCTGGCAGCTGTCGCACTTGCCGCCTGCCAGCCGAAACAGGAAGCAAAACCCGACTTCCTGACTGAAGAGATCAACAACATCGTAGCTCAGCACACAATCCAGACTGACATCATCGAAAAAAGCGGGAAGTGCCTGAATCCCCGCACGCTCGACACGCTCGGAAACATCGTTTATGTCCCCATCGACGACTGGACAAGCGGATTCTTCCCCGGAAGCATGTGGCTGGACTATGACTTGACAAAGGACGAAAAATGGAAAAATCTCGCTGAAAAATATACGGAGGCGCTCGACTCGGTAAAATACCTGAAGTGGCACCACGACGTGGGCTTCATGATCGGATGCAGCTATCTGACCGGTTACCGTCTGTGCGGACAGCCCGAATATAAGGATGTCATCGTAGAAGCAGCAAAATCACTCTCCACCCGCTTCCGTCCGAACGCAGGCGTCATCCAGTCATGGGATGCCGACAGAGGATGGCAAGGAAAACGCGGATGGGAATGCCCGGTTATCATCGACAACATGATGAATCTGGAACTGCTGTTCGAAGCAACCCGTCTGTCGGGCGACTCTACGTTCCACAAGATTGCGGTTTCTCATGCCGACCAGACCATGAAGAACCATTTCCGCGCAGACAACAGCTGCTATCACGTGGTTGACTACGCACTGAAAGACGGAAGCGTAAGAAGCCGCCAGACAGCACAAGGCTATGCGCACGAGTCAGCATGGGCTCGCGGACAAGCATGGGCCATCTACGGATTCACCACCTGCTACCGGTATACCCACGACCAGCGTTATCTCGACCAGGCTGAAAAGACGCTGAACTTCTACCTCACCGACAAGAATCTCCCGAAGGATCTGATTCCTTACTGGGACTTCGACGCTCCGAAGATTCCGAACGAGCCGAGAGATGTTTCAGCAGCTGCCTGCATCGCTTCGGCATTGTATGAAATGGACGGCTATTGCCAGGGAAAGAACTACAAAGCGCTGGCTGACACAATTGTAACTCATCTGGCCGGACCGGACTATAAAGCCAAAGTGGGCGAAAACGGAAACTTCATCCTGATGCACTCGGTAGGAAGCATTCCTCACGGACAGGAAATCGACGTTCCGCTGAACTATGCAGACTACTATTACGAAGAGGCACTGATACGCAAGAGAGATCTTGAAAACAACCAGCCATTCTCTTTCGTAACAGAAAAAGACTCTGTTCAGTAACATTCTCCTGCAACACGCAGTAAATCAGAAACGAAGACACAAAGACACAGAATCATACATCTTTCTCTGTGCCTTTGTGTCTTTGCATTAAAAATAAATTCAATCTATCAAACCACCATGAAACATCTGTCATATACACTGCTGGGAGGAGCCGGACTGCTCGCTCTGGCAGCATGCGGAAGTTCACAAAAAACAGTGGAACAGACGCAACCCAACGTAATTTACGTGTTCCCAGACCAGTTCCGGAACATGGCTCTCGGCATCTGGAACGAACCGGAATTCAAAGAATACGTGCGCTTTGAGGGCGACCCGACCTATACTCCAAACCTCAACCGGTTCGCAAAAGAATCGCTCGTGCTTTCCTCAGCCATGAGCAACTGCCCTCTGAGCAGCCCCCACCGAGGCTCTCTGCTTACCGGAATGTATCCCAACAAGAGCGGAATCCCTTTGAACTGCAACTCCGACCGGCCGATCAGCTCACTCCGCACTGACGTGGAATGTGTGAGCGACGTGTTCAGCAAGAACGGATACGAATGCGCCTATTTCGGAAAACTGCATGCTGACTTCCCCACTCCCAACGATCCGGCTAATCCGGGACACTACGTGGAAGACAGAAACCCGGCATGGGATGCCTATACCCCGAAGGAACGCCGGCACGGCTTCAACTACTGGTATTCTTACGGCACTTTCGACGAGCACAAGAATCCGCACTACTGGGATACGGAAGGCAAACGGCATGACCCGAAAGAATGGTCGCCCATCCACGAGGCGAAACAGGTAATATCTTACCTGAAAAACGAAAACGGACAACGCGATGCCAGCAAACCGTTCTTTATCATGGTCGGAATGAACCCTCCCCACAGCCCTTACCGCTCGCTCGACGACTGTATGGAAGAGGATTTCAATCTTTACAAAAATCTGCCTACCGACAGTCTGCTCATACGGCCAAATGCCGACAAGAAACGTGCAAAAGCAGCTTCTGCCCCCTACTATTTTGCTTCGGTAACCGGCGTGGACCGCGCGTTCGGACAGATTCTGGACTGCCTGAAAGAGCTGAATCTTGATGAAAACACGATTGTGGTGTTCGCTTCCGATCATGGAGAAACCATGTGCAGCCAATTTACCGACGATCCGAAAAATTCACCATATGCCGAATCCATGAACATTCCGTTCATCGTGCGCTATCCGGGGCATATCCGTCCGCATGTGGACAGCCTGCTGCTCTCATCGCCGGACATCATGCCGACACTGCTCGGACTCTGCAAGCTGGATAAGGACATTCCCGCCACCGTACAGGGAAGCAACTACGCTCCGCTTTTCTTCGAAGACTCTACAAACGTAATCGCCCGACCGACCGGTGCCGTTTATATCCAGAACATCGACGGCGACAAGGACAAAGACGGAAAAGTGATTTCCTACTTCCCGAAATCAAGAGGAATCAAGACGGCTCACTACACGCTGGCACTCTACATCGACAAGGACAAGAAGCTTCAGCGCACGCTTCTCTTCGATGACATAAACGATCCCTACCAACTGAAAAACCTCTCTCCGGAAGAACACCCGGAAATCGTGAAAGAACTCTACAAAGAGCTTGCACAGCAGTTGAAGGACATCGAAGACCCATGGTACAACGAGAAGATCCTTTCAGACTTGCTCCCATACTGACCTGAAGATCAGAAGAAAGATGAAAGAACAAAGAAAGCCGGCTCCATTTCGGGAACCGGCTTTCTTTGTCTATGCAACAACTAAAATTACTTTTGCAGCGTCACATTGTCAATCATCATTTTTGAATCTTTCTTCTGCAACTCGATTACAACAATCAAGTCTTTCAGCATTTCATCAGAGATGGCGGATTCAGTAATTTTATTTCCCTTAGCCTCCACACTTTTCACACTCGCAAAATTGTCGACAGTCTTCGCAAGATCAAATTTTGCGGTCACCTTCATCCATTTTCCCGGCTTGTTGATGACACGGCTGAAAGCGGTAGCCGACTGATTCTTAGAAGACTCGTCTGTCAGATCAAACTGATCGCGCATGATAAAAGTCTTAAGCTTTGAATCACAGATGAAGAAGCGCACCTGAGCACCTTCGGTCAAAGCTTTCGCTTCAAACGACAACGTATAAACACCCTTTTCTGCACCCTCCAGACGCTGAGCCAGAAAAGCCTTATACCAAGAATTGTCTGTCGTATTTTCTATCTGAACGGCATTTCCATGTTTCTCATCATCCTTCACAGGAGTGATAGTGGTTGCTCCGCTTGTTTTGTCCATCACGAACCAATCAGCCGAAGCCGGAACCGATTCATAAGTTTCAGCGTTCAACGGCGTGTCAAACGTACCATTCTTGATAAGATTCTGAGCATTCATCCCTATAGCAAGAAATGACAATGCTGCCAAAACAAATGTCTTTTTCATAAGCAATTCAAATTTATTTATGATTTGTCGCAAAGTTAGTAAAAAAGAGAAGAATCCTGCCAAACTATCCCTCTTTTTTAGCTTAATAATAATGAATAAGCAGTTAAATTCTTTTTAAGCCCAAAGGATAATTGCCGAATTTACGATACCCGGATCACACATCTGATATTCAAATCATTAACCCATAAGTTTCCCTTACCATCCTAATAAATCCCCAACGCTATTGCCCGTTCTCCAAAAGATGAGTATCTTTGTCTGCTTACATAAACACTCTGAATCATGGAAGATTTTGTTCATTTGCACGTACATACCCAATATTCGATTCTCGACGGACAAGCCTCGATTCCGCGTCTTGTAGACAAGGCCATCGCAAACGGGATGCGGGGGATTGCCATAACCGACCACGGTGACATGTTCGGGATAAAGGAGTTCTTCAACTACGTAAACAAAAAGAACGGAGGCACGAACTCCGAAATCAAGGACCTGAAAAAGCGTATCGCCGCGCTAGAAAGCGGAAAAGAAGCAGCAGAAGAGCCCCAAGCTGAAATAGCAAGCTGCAAACAGAAGCTGGAAGAAGCCCAAAAAAAACTTTTCAAGCCAATCTTCGGCTGTGAAATGTATGTGGCGCGCCGGCGGATGGAAGACAAGGAAGGGAAACAGGACCAGAGCGGCTATCACCTGGTGGTGCTCGCTAAAAACCTGAAAGGATACCACAACCTGATCAAACTGGTGTCGAAGGCATGGACCAAAGGGTTCTATATGCGACCGCGTACCGACCGGACCGAACTTGAGAAATATCACGAAGGTCTGATTGTCTGCTCTGCCTGCCTGGGAGGAGAGGTGCCGCGGAAAATAACTGCCGGACGCTTTGAAGAAGCAGAAGAAGCCGTCCGGTGGTACAAGAACCTGTTCGGAGATGACTATTACCTGGAACTGCAGCGCCACAAGGCTAGCGTACCCCGGGCCAATCACGAAACGTACCAACTCCAACAAACTGTAAACAAGAAGCTGGTTGAATACGCAAAAAAATACAACGTCAAACTGGTCTGCACGAATGACGTGCATTTTGTGGATGAAGAAAATGCCGAAGCACACGACCGGCTGATCTGCCTGAGTACGGGAAAAGACCTCGATGACCCGAACCGCATGCTCTATACCAAGCAGGAATGGATGAAGACACGCGAAGAAATGAACGAAATCTTTGCAGACATACCCGAAGCGCTGGCCAACACGACGGAAGTATGCGACAAGGTGGAATTCTACTCCATCGACCATGCGCCGATCATGCCTACTTTCTCCATACCAGAGGATTTCGGGACAGAAGAAGAATACCGGAAAAAATTCACAGAGGAGGACCTGTTCAACGAATTCACCCGTGACGAAAACGGAAATGTGGTGATGGACGAAGCGGCTGCCAAAGCAAAGATCGAACGCCTCGGAGGATATGAAAAGCTATACCGCATCAAGCTCGAGGCGGACTATCTGGCAAAGCTGACTTACGAAGGTGCTGTTAGAAGATATGGAGCAGACATGGACGATGAAATCAAGGAGCGCTTGAAATTCGAACTGTACATCATGAAAACCATGGGTTTCCCGGGGTACTTCCTCATTGTGCAGGACTTTATCAACGCGGCACGCAACCAGCTTGATGTATCTGTAGGACCGGGACGTGGATCAGCTGCCGGATCGGCTGTGGCATACTGCCTGGGCATCACGCAGATCGACCCCATCAAATACGACCTGCTGTTCGAGCGTTTCCTGAACCCCGACCGTATCTCGCTTCCCGATATTGACGTAGACTTCGATGATGACGGACGCGGGCGGGTGCTGAACTGGGTAACCGAAAAATACGGACAGGAGAAGGTGGCGCATATCATCACATACGGCACAATGGCTACCAAACTGGCCATCAAGGATGTGGCCCGCGTTCAGAAACTTCCCTTGCCGGAATCCGACAGACTCTGCAAGCTCATACCCGACAAGATTCCCGACAAAAAGCTGAATCTGCCCAACGCCATCGCATATGTTCCGGAACTTCAGGAAGCAGAAGCTTCACCCAATCCCATTCTGCGCGACACCATCAAATATGCTAAAATGCTCGAAGGGAACGTGCGGAACACGGGCGTCCATGCCTGCGGAACCATCATTTGCCGGGATGACATTACCGACTGGGTGCCCGTAAGCACGGCCGATGACAAGGAAACAGGAGAGAAAATGCTTGTAACCCAATATGAAGGCTCTGTCATCGAAGACACCGGGCTTATCAAGATGGACTTTCTGGGACTCAAGACCTTGTCCATCATAAAGGAAGCAATCGAGAATATCCGCCAAAGCAAAGGCATCGAACTGAACATCGACGAAATACCCATTGACGATCCAGCCACCTACAAGCTGTATAGCGACGGGCGGACAATCGGAACGTTCCAGTTTGAATCGGCAGGGATGCAGAAGTATCTGCGCGAACTCCAGCCGTCTACATTCGAAGACCTTATCGCCATGAATGCGCTCTACCGTCCGGGACCGATGGACTATATCCCCGACTTTATCGACCGTAAACACGGACGGAAGCCGATCGAATACGATATTCCCATCATGGAGAAATATCTGAAGGACACTTATGGAATCACGGTCTACCAGGAGCAGGTGATGCTTCTGTCGCGCCTGTTGGCCGACTTCACGCGAGGCGAATCGGACGCTTTGCGAAAGGCGATGGGAAAGAAGCTGCGCGACAAGCTGGACCACATGAAGCCGAAATTCATCGAAGGCGGAAAGAAAAACGGGCACGACCCTCAGGTGCTGGAAAAAATCTGGGCCGACTGGGAAAAATTCGCTTCCTATGCGTTCAACAAGTCACACGCCACCTGCTACTCGTGGGTAGCCTATCAGACCGCTTATCTGAAAGCCAACTACCCTTCGGAATACATGGCCGCCACCATGAGCCGCAACATCTCGAACATCACCGAAATCACCAAGCTGATGGACGAATGCAAGGCTACAGGAATACGTGTGCTCGGTCCCGACGTGAACGAAAGTAACCTGAAATTCTCTGTCAACCACCACGGCGATATCCGTTTCGGGTTGGGAGCCGTCAAAGGTGTAGGAGAAGCTGCCGTGCAAAGCATCTTGAACGAGCGCGAAAAGAACGGGCCATTCAAAGGCATCTTCGATTTCGTCCAGCGTGTGAATCTCTCGGCCTGCAACCGGAAAAACATCGAAAACCTTGCACTCGCGGGAGGGTTCGACAGCTTCCAGGAAATCAGGCGCGAGGACTTCTTCCTGAAAAACTCAAAGGAAGAAACCTTCGTGGAAACGCTGGTGCGGTATGGAGCCAAATATCAGGCAGACAAATCGTCGGCCACCAATTCTTTGTTCGGAGATACCTTTGAGATAGAAATCGCCACTCCGGAAATCATCCATGCGCCTGAATGGACCGACCTGGAACGCCTGAACAAAGAACGTGAACTGGTAGGAATCTATCTCTCCGCACACCCGCTGGACGATTTTGCCGTCATTCTCGAGAACGTATGCAACGTACACATGGCGGAGCTCGCAGACCTCACTCCCCTGCAGAACCAGAATCTGATTCTTGGAGGAATCGTGACAGGAGTTCGGGAAGGGCTTACAAAAAAAGGCACGCCTTATGGCATAGCCAAAATAGAAGACTACTCCGGATCGGCTGAATTCGCCTTCTTCGGAAACGAATGGGTGGAAAAGAAGAACTACTTCGCCGAGGGCATGTTTCTTTTCATGCACGGCAAATGCCAGCCCAAACAATGGCGGCAGGACGAATGGGAAGTGAAAATCAGCACAATCGAGCTGCTTTCAGACGTAAAGGAGAATGCCATCAACAAGATTACGGTCAGCATCCCTCTGTCGGCGCTCAACGACCAGCTGGTGGTGGAATTCTCGTCAAAAGTGAAAGCCAACCCCGGAAAGGCAGAGCTCTGCTTCCTTGTTTACGACGACAACGGACAAATGCGTATAAACCTGAGCTCGCACGCGGTAAAGGTATCAGCCCAAAAAGATCTGATCAACTATTTAAAAGAGCAGCCGCAGTTGGAGTATAAAATAAATTAGCCTATATTTGTAGACAAAATCTTTTTTAAAACATACAGTTATGGCATTGAACATTAAAGATGACAATTTTGAAGCAATCGTAGCCGAAGGGAAACCGGTGGTACTTGATTTCTGGGCTACATGGTGCGGTCCGTGCCGCCAGATCGCTCCTTACATCGAGGAACTGGCAGAAGAATACAAGGACAAAGTGAACATCGGCAAATGCGATGTAGACGAGAACAGCGATCTGCCCGCGCGTTTCGGCGTGCGCAGCATTCCAACCGTAGTTTTCATCAAGAACGGTGAAGTGGTTGACAAACAGGTGGGAGCAACTGGCAAATCGGCTCTCCAGGCTAAGGTGGACGCTCTGCTCTAAGCAACGAATTCTATCAACTAAAAACAAACTATAATTATGGGCATGGACAACGATTTTTTGCTGGAAGACGAAGATGATGAAAAGACAATCCAATTCATCAAGAACTACCTTCCGCAAGAAATGAAGGACTCGTTTACGGATGACGACCTTTATTACATCCTCGACGTAATTGTTGATTATTACACAACCAGCGGATGTCTGGACGCACAACCAGATGAAGAGGGATATATCAACATCGACCAGGATGAGATAGTGGACTACATCATGAAAGAGGCCAAGAAAGACGGAATGGGCCCATTTGACCCGGAAGCTGTCTACTTTGTAGTGCAAGGCGAAATGGAATACGGAAACCAGCTGGAAGACATGGCCTGACCAGCCTTTCCGTGAAACCTTTATAGAAGCAGAGGCACAAAGATTCTGGAATCTGACATTCCGCATCTTTGCGCCTCTGCTCTTTTTCTGCTTATTTCTTCACCAGCTTCACATCATAGCTTTTTCCTTCGCGGCACACAAACTGCAACACCGTATGCTTTCTGTCTGCTGAAATGACCTTCACGTTCTGCAGGTCTGTATCCGGCTCCCAATGGCCCTTCAAAGTTACGGTTACAGGAATCTCCTGACTTTCGTTGAATTTCCATGGACGCGAATAAATGCTCCGCTCGATACGTTTGCCTTCGTTGTCGAAAGCCTCGTCGCTCGGCCCGCGATATAGGGCCAAGTCCGGCTGGGCGACGGTAAGCAGAAGCTGTTGCTTGCCTGTTTCCTTCACCATGGCCAGGCAACAAGTGTCGGTCTTTTCAATCCATTCTCCCGGCAATGCCGCACGCGGAGTTTCAAACAACACGTATGAGGTCAGCTTCTCCTCGGAAGAAGACACGATATGCGCGTTGCGGTCGCGTTTGAGCACCTTGTAGGCCGGCTTCTTCGCAAAGGCTTCCAACGAAGCCTGATCAGTCTGAGGCAGCACGGCATATTCATACGATGCGCCTTTCGGAGCCTTTCCGTGATCAAACACAAGCGACACCCAATCGCCGGAAGTCGGTTTCACGCTGCGCTCTCCCACCGTAGTCTGCGGAAAATTCTTTTCAAACTTCGTATTTCCCTTCACATAATATCCCGCTCCGTTCGGTGCAAGGAAAATGTTTCCGGTTCCTGCATATCCTTCCCAGTAAGCCTTCTCCTCGGGAGTAATGGCCGCAAGCTGGAACACGGTGGTTTCCGTCGGATAATCCTTGTTCACATTCTCGATGTCAGAACCGAGAGCCACAATCTTGTCGCCGAAGAAATGATAAGAAATGCGGGCGCGGTGCGAACCGTTATACTTGTCATGCTCATGCAGAACCATTCCGAAGTTTCCGTTTTCATGCTCCTGAGAAAGTCCGCCGGCAAAAGCTTCGTCAGAATAAAGCATTTCTTCAAATCCGGAGAATGTATCCACATTCAGCACCTTTGCGCGCAACTGGTCAAAAGGCAGATGGATGGAAGTAGTGCCCGGAATGCGATTCCAGTCGAAACCGTTCTCCTGCCATCCGCTTGAAGAAAACGTCACATACTGGCCGGGGCGTGCCGTCAGAACCTGCATGCTTCCGTATCCCAGGTAGCGTCCGTAGAAATTGGCATCAAGATAATGCTCGGCGCTCCACAGATAGCGCGAGGAGCCTCTTACCACCGCCGCCCAGTTGCTTCTTCTCTGCACGGAAACACAACCGTAGCCCAGAGCCAGATTTCCCTGCGGGTCTGCCTCCGGCTTGAAGCCTGCGGCCGCCAGTTCGCGCTTCATCTTCTTTTCCATTCCGGTCATCTTCTTCGGAAGATAGTCCGGCTCTTCGCCGCTCTTCACATCCGAAGCGTTCAACAGGCGAAGATAGGCCGCCGCCATTTCCGGATCATACTTCTGTTTTCCGTCGGGCGTGCCCGCTATGGCCATCATGCCATATTGTCCCGGTATCAGTTTGCCTTTTCCGTTAGGGTGCCGTCCCGACATGGACAACGGGAACTGCACACGGTTGCAATAAAAGCGCATAGCGAGCAGCACATCCTTCACCGTCTGATGCGCCAGTTCGGACACGGCAAACGTGGTTCCGCTCATCAGATAAATCATATTGGTAGCTCCGTCAAGGCCTCCGACCGCATAAGCCGGATAATTGTTGCAATGGTGGAAGGCGGCTCCGTCGCTCTTGAACGAACCGGCCAGACCGGGAGCCGGACGGCATCCGTAGTCGATCCAACGGGAGAAAGCGCGCAGGTAACGGAGCTTTTCGGGCGTATCCTCCATCATCAGGATGCTCGCAATGCGTCCCGAAGTCTGGGTATTGAACGAATCCATGTCAATGCCGTTCCCTTCGGGCTTCGGATAAATCTCATTGGTGATGGCATACCACCGCATGGTGGCTTCAGCCTCCTGAAGACGCCCCTCTTCACGCAGGACATCTTTCATCAGGAAATAAGACAGATAAAGATTTCGCACGCTGTATCCGTAATGATGGATGTTTCCCCAGCAGCTCCCGTACGCCACACCCTGATCGGTAATATGATCGTACATCGCCATGAACTTCTCACGCATTTCCTGCTTGATTTCCGGATCTTCGGCGTTCAGATAAACCGTAGCGATATTCTTCATCAGGTCAAAGTAAGCCTTCATCTCCATGCCGAGCTTAGTAAACATATCCTTGTCCCAGTTGGGAAGCATACGTTCGTAGGCCTCCGCCTGGCGCACCATGAAGATCGGCATGCCGCTCACCTTTCCGTCCTTATAGACGATGCGATATTTTCCGTATTGCTTTCTGATTTTGTCCAGCTGCTTCTGGTTCACTTTTCCCGGGAGATAGACCAGGTCGCGGAAACGCTTCTCCATCAGATGCATGTCAGCCTTTTCCCTCTCCGACACGGGGTTCAGCGGCAGATCGGAAGTCCACAGCGAGTGCGGATAGATAACCAGCCAGTGATTTGTGGTTCCCTTATGCACGAAAGGCACCTGCACGTCCGCGGCCTGCTGGCGGGCGTCCACTTTGACCGCTGTAATCAAATGGTCGATGAAAAGTTCGCCTGCCACATCCGGAGCCTGCACACGAAGTTCATCCATGCCCGTTTCCGGCTTCCCCTCCATGTCGCGCTCATAGCAGACCCAGGCGGCGCGCCATCCGGTAAAGTTGATTCCGAAAGGGAAAGAGGTGCATACCTTTCCGTCTTTCAGAAACTGGAAGGTAATCTTCTTGTCGACAGCCTTTTCGTTATATACCCATACGATGAAAGCCGACAGGTACGTATCTTTTCCCGTCGGATCTTTTTCCTCAAACTTCAGATCTTTTTCCAGAGCCAGTGTCGCGCCGGGCTGGTAAGTCCAGCGGAGCGAATGCGTACCGTCTTTATAATGTACATCCGAGATGGCCAGCGACGAAGCCTCAACCTTCATTTGCGCCGGCACTCCATCTTCGAACGAGAACAGCCGCTCGTTCTTTACCACCTGTGCGGATACAGGATCCGCCAGCCCCATCAGACATAAAGAGAATGCCCAATTAATAAAATTTTTCCGTTTCATAGCGAAGATTCTGCCAATAAATTAATAATTGCAAAGATAACATTTCTTCGGTGAAACAGAAATATTGAAAGGGAGAAAATGAGAATTTTCATTTCGCGCCCGAACGAAGCTCCAGATGCCGGAAGAGTTTCTTTGTTCCACAACGTGGAATATACATTTCACACTGCGGTTTCTGAATTCCACAACGTGAAACATAGAAACCACAATGCGGAATGAAGAAATAGAGCCGGCTTCGGGAACTTTCCGGCGGGGCATGAAGCATTTCAGGCGGGCCCTCCCGGAAAAACGGGAAAGACCGCCTGAAACGGATATGGGTGTGCAGACTTGCTTACTTTTTGACTCTTCCCACTATCGCGTTGAAGGAAGAAGTGATGTCCAGCGCCTCGGGATGCTCCTTGATGAAGGATTCGATGTGGCGCACGCGCTTTTCTTCGAGAATCTCGTCCACCGCGATGAGGATGCCGGTTTCCTCCACATCTCCGAAACCGTCGTTTATCGCCGTGCCGAACATGCGCATCGTGGGCGACAGGCCCATATAGGCATTCACAAGGGGAGGGATGTTGTATCCCAGCTTCCGGATTTCGGTGTTGAGCACCTTGTAGTCTTCCTTGAAGGAATTGTGGCAGAACAGCTTTTCGAGCATCTCCGGATCGGTTTCTATCAGAATCGGGTTTTCCGGAATGATCAGTCCGTCCTTGTCACCGAAATGCTTCTTCAGGAAATACAGAATCATATCGCGGCCGAAACGGTTGTAGCTCGGATACATCGTCATCTTGCCGAACAGGTATTTCACGTGGGGCATCACCACGGTAAGAGCGCCCAGCCCGTCCCACAGATTGTCGAGAGCGAACAGGCCTTTCGAGCCGGCCCGGGTTGACTGATACTCAAGCGTCACGAACGAACGTCCCAGCTCGATTGTAGCAGGAAGATATTCTTTCAGGAACTTCTCCGAAAATTTAAACATGTGTGCGGTTGCCAGGATGGGTTCTCCTTTTTCGTCGAACTCCACCTCGTCGCCAAGGAAATAGCGGTATCCTCCGAGGATTTCTTCCGATTCGGGATTCCACACGATCAGCTGGTGATACGGATGCTCCATCAGGTCGTATTCGTCCAGGTCAAGCGGCTTGCCCGTTCCGCCTCCGGCCGCACGAAAAGCGATTTCTCTCAAACGTCCGATTTCTTTCAGGACATTAGGCGCGTTCTTCCACGTAACAATGTATATCTCGTTGTTGCTTTTGTTCGTGAACCTCAACCGTTTATCTTCAGTCAGTTCCGATTTCAGAATCTCTTTGTCAATCGGCGCAATAATTTCTTCCATATATTTTTTATCTCTCTTAATTCAAAGTTTATATACCAGTTCACGCACATAGTCGGCCCATTCGGCAGGCGTTTTCGACTTGTCGAAGGTCTGCCACGGTATCGGTTTTCCGATAGCCACCCGGAATGTCTTGTGACGGTTCTTATACATTTCGTCTGCCAGATACAGCATGGCTATGTTGAACTTGATCCCCAGAAACTTGCATGCGTTGGCAAGGTTGTAGAAAAAATTGGAATTCCGGCCTTCGAAGTGAACAGGCACCACATCCCGATGCGCCTCCACGCTCTTGGTCACAAACGTCTTTTTCCACGGCAAGTCCTTGATTACCCCATGCTGCCTGCGCGAACAGATGCCTGCCGGGAACATGATGATATGCGCGTCCGAACGGAATCCCGCCTCTACCATCGCCGGAAAATCGCGCGACTGCGACCCGGTCTTGTTGATCGGAATGCAGAGAGGTGCCAGCCCATGCAGGTTCATCAGCAGATCGTTGACCAAGTATTTGATGCGGCCGCCATAATGTTTCCCCAAAATATATCCCAAAGCGATGCCGTCTTGCCCGCCCAGCGGATGGTTCGACACGAACGTGCACAACCCTTCGGCGGGCAGATTCTCGATGCCTTCCACTTCCAGCCTGATGTCGAGGTATTCCACACAGGCTTCCAGGAAGTCAACGCCGGTCTTGTCGGCCACGCGCGTCAGGAAAGCGTTGATTTCATCTTGATGTACAATCCGTTTCAAATATGATATGAGAAAGCGGGGAATGCGATCGGCCTTCTTTCCGGCTTTCTCCCTCACCACCTTGTCGATATCAACCAAAAACATTGATTTCTCAGCCATATTCTTTCATTTACCCTGCAAATGTAACTCATCTCTTTGAAAAATCACACATTTTTCTTACAAGAAATGCAGTTTGTACGCCTAAAAAAATCGTTTTTCTTTTTTCCGTAACATGCAGGACACAAAAAGCGAACCGTCGCCCCGGCACGGGAAGCTCTCACGCAGGCCGGAGAATATGCCATTTCCAGGCACGCCGCAGCACTTCCCGCCGCCAGGCACGGATGTGTCCGGATACTGACAAGGTGTTGATAACTTCCGGAAAATTTCTTGCTGAAAAATGGTGCCCGATTGTATAGAAATGCCTAATTTTACGGCTCAATTCTATAATAAGGTGGAAAATTGACAAAAACGGCAACTATGGACGGAACAGAACCAACCTACCACATACCTGTCTTGCTGCATGAAAGCATACAGGGCATGAACCTTCATCCGGGCGGCATTTATGTAGACGTAACCTTCGGAGGAGGAGGGCACTCAAAGGAGATTCTCCGGAATATGGGAGAAGGAAGCCGCCTGTTCAGTTTTGACCAGGATGCCGACGCTGAAAAGAACATCATCAACGACGGGCGCTTCACGTTTGTGCGGAGCAATTTCCGCTACCTCCACAACTTCCTGCGCTATTACGGCGTGCCGGAAGTAGACGCCATTCTGGCCGACCTGGGAGTTTCATCGCATCATTTCGACGATTCGGAACGCGGATTTTCTTTCCGCTTCGACGGAAAGCTCGACATGCGGATGAACAAGCGGGCGGGAATGACGGCTTCCGACATTGTGAACACTTACGAGGAGGACCGCCTCGCCGATCTGTTTTTCCTGTACGGCGAACTGAAAAACAGCCGCAAGCTGGCTGCAGCGCTGGTCAAGGCAAGAGCGGGAAAAAACATTGCCACCATCAATGATTTCCTGGAAATCGTCAGACCGCTTTTCGGAAAGGAAAGAGAAAAGAAAGAGCTTGCCAAAGCGTTTCAAGCACTCCGCATAGAAGTGAATCAGGAAATGGAGGCGCTTAAGGAAATGCTGTATGCCGCCACAGACGCGCTGAAGCCGGGAGGAAGACTGGCCGTCATCACTTACCATTCGCTTGAGGACCGCATGGTGAAAAACATCATGAAAACCGGAAACGTGGAGGGAAAGGCTGAACAGGACTTCTTCGGAAACCGGAAAACTCCGTTCAGGCTTGTCAACAACAAAGTGATAACGCCTTCGGAAGAGGAAACCGGCCGGAACCCGCGTTCAAGAAGCGCAAAACTCAGAATTGCTGAAAAATTATAAGACATGGAAAGACAAGACGACAAGACACAGCAGAAGCAGGACCTGCACGTTACGTGGAAAACGGTAATGGGCGGAGAGCTGCTCGTACGCATCATGCGCCGGCAAACGACGCTGGTCATACTGGTCATGGTGTTCATCATCGTGTACATCGACAACCGGTACTCCAGCCAGCAGGAAATGATCGAAATAGACGAACTGAAGAGAGAGCTGGTCGATATAAAGTATGATGCGCTCACGGTTTCGTCCGAACTGACCGAACGGAGCAGGCAGTCGCGCATCGAAGAATACATCACGGCAGAAGGGACACCGCTTGAAACATCAACCACACCACCGTTCTTAATCAAAGACTCAGAGAAATGACATCCAACAAAGACAAGATATTGCTGCGTTACACGGGGTTCATCTTCATCATGGGGATTCTTGTGATAACCGTCATAGTCAAAGCCATAATCATCATGTTCGCGGAAAAGGGCTACTGGATGGAGGTTGCCGACCGCTACGTGAGCGAAACCAAGAAGATTCCGCCCACAAGGGGAAATATCATCTCGTCCGACGGAAAGCTGATGGCCAGCAGCCTGCCCGAATACAGAATCTATATGGATTTTGTGGCGGCGCAGAACGCAGGAAACGATTCGACGCTCATGAACCATCTGACAGAAATCTGCGAAGGGCTGCACCAGATATTTCCGGACAAAAGCGCGAAAGAATTCAGACGGCACATCCTGAACGGAAGGAAAAAGAAAAGCCGGAACTACTTGCTTTATCCGAAACGGATCTCATACATCGAATACAAGGAAGTGAAGAAGCTGCCCGTATTCAACCTGAACAAGAACAAGGGAGGCTTCCACGAACTGGCATACAACCAGCGGAAAAAGCCTTTCGGCTCGCTGGCCGCACGCACGCTCGGCGACGTGTATGCAGATGCCACCATGGGAGCAAAAAACGGACTTGAACTTACTTACGACTCTATCTTGAGAGGCAAGGATGGTGCCATGCACAGGCAAAAGGTCAGAGGAACCTACGTAGACATTGTGGATGTCCCCCCCGTAGACGGATGCGACATAATCACCACCATTGACGTAGACATGCAGGATATCGCCGAGAAAGCGCTCGTCGACCAGCTGAAGAACCTCAACGCGCAATCCGGCGTGGCCATTGTCATGGAAGTGGCTACCGGGAAAGTCAGAGCCAACGTCAACATGCGCAGGGGCAATGACGGCAGTTATTATGAAATGAGAAACGATGCGGTAAGCAACCTGATGGAACCCGGATCAACCTTCAAGACGGCCTCCATCATGGTGGCGCTCGAAGACGGATATATCACTCCCGACTATGTGGTGGATACGGGAAACGGCATCGTCAACATGCACGGAAGCAATATGAAGGACTGGAACTGGCATCATGGAGGATACGGGAAAATCGATGTCACGCACATCCTTGGATATTCGTCGAACGTGGGCGTATCGACAATCATCGACAGGTTTTACGGAAACAACCCGCAGAAGTTTATCGACGGACTGAGAAGAATGAGCATCGACAAGCCGCTGAATCTCGGATTCGTGGGAGAAGCAAGCCCGCGCATACGCGGACCGAAAGAAAGAAGCTATTTCGCAAAGACAACTCTCCCATGGATGAGTATCGGCTATGAAACCATGTTTCCGCCCATCTATCTGCTGAACTTCTACAATGCCATCGCCAACAACGGCGTAATGGTGAAGCCGAAGTTCGTGGAAGCTATATCAAAAGACGGAGAAATCATCAAAGAATATCCGACAGAGATCGTCAACCCGAAAATCTGTTCCGACAAGACATTGGAGCAAATCCGGACCATGCTGCAGAAAGTGGTTGCCGAAGGACTTGCCAAACAGGCCGGAAGCAAGCAGTTTCATGTGTCTGGAAAAACCGGAACAGCGCAAATATCACAAGGAACCAAAGGGTATAAAAGCGGAAAGACCAAATATCTCGTCAGCTTCTGCGGCTTCTTCCCTTCAGAAAACCCTCAGTACAGCTGCATTGTATCTATCGAAGATCCCGGCGGATATCCTTCGGGAGGCGTACAGGCAGGAAGTGTGTTCAGCCGCATCGCCGAACGGATCTACGCCAAACATCTGTACATTGACCTGAGCAATGCAAAGGATTCTGCCGCAATCCTGATCCCCGACATCAAAAACGGAGATATAGGTGAAGCCGCACAAGTGCTTCAGGCACTGAACATAAACAGCAACAGCAGCTCGATACCTGCAAGCAATGCGCCTATATGGGGCAAAGCCGTAAATACCACCAATTACGCCGACCTGAAACAGACGGCCTACAACAAACAGCTTGTCCCGGACGTAAAAGGAATGGGGGCAAAGGACGCTGTCTACCTGCTCGAAAGCAAGGGCCTGCATGTCCGGCTTTCGGGAATGGGAAAGGTTACGGCTCAAAGCATCGCGCCCGGCTCATACTTGCGCAAAGGACAAACAATTACACTGACACTTAAAAACTAAAGAAATGGAACTGAAAGAGATCCTCAAAGCGATTACGATAAAGACAATACTTGGAGATGCCGGAAAGGATATAACAGGCATCGAAATAGATTCGCGTAATGTCAAGGCCGGCAATCTGTTCGTTGCCGTCAAAGGTACGCAGACAGACGGCCACGCCTATATAGCCAAAGCTGTCGGAAACGGTGCATCGGCCGTAGTGTGCGAAAATCTGCCTGATTCCCCGGACAGCAACGTCACTTATGTCCAGGTGGCCGACACCGAAGAGGCGGTAGGGAAACTGGCGACTCACTTCTTCGGCGATCCCACCTCAAAACTCGACCTCATAGGCGTAACCGGAACAAACGGGAAAACGACAATTGCTACCTTATTATATAATATGTTCAGAAAATTCGGCTATAAGGTCGGACTTATCTCCACGGTATGCAATTATATCGACGGAGAAGCCATACCCACCGACCATACGACTCCGGACCCTATCACGCTGAACAAACTGCTGGGACGCATGGCAGATGAAGGCTGCAAATATGCCTTCATGGAAGTCAGCTCGCACTCGATAGCCCAAAAACGTATCGGAGGGCTGCGGTTCGCCGGAGGCATCTTCACGAACATCACCCGCGACCATCTGGACTATCACAAAACATTCGAAAACTACCTGAAGGCAAAAAAGGCATTCTTCGACGGATTGCCTAAAACGGCTTTCGCCCTGACAAATGCCGATGACAGAAACGGTATGGTCATGGTTCAGAATACAAAGGCAAAAGTATACTCCTATTCGCTCAGAACGCTTTGCGACTTCAAGGGCAAAGTTCTTGAGGATGGATTTGACGGCATGCTGATGGACATCAATAACCGCGAAGTGAACGTGCAGTTTATCGGACGCTTCAATGCATCCAACCTGTTGGCCGTTTACGGCGCTGCCTGTATCCTGGGCAAGAAGCCTGAGGACGTATTGCTGCTGCTCAGCACACTCCATCCTGTTTCCGGACGATTCGATGCGCTGAGATCACCCAAAGGATATACCGCCATCGTTGACTATGCACATACGCCTGACGCTCTGATAAATGTCCTCGACACAATCCATGAGGTGCTCAGAGGAAGAGGAAAGGTAATCACCGTCGTAGGAGCGGGCGGAAACCGCGACAAAGGCAAACGGCCGCTGATGGCAAAAGAATCGGCAAGACGCAGCGACAAGGTCATCATTACATCAGACAACCCGCGTTTCGAGGAGCCTCAGGATATCATCAACGACATGCTGGCCGGCCTTGACAAGGATGACAGCAGAAAAGTGCTCAGCATTGCCGACAGAAAAGAAGCGATCCGCACGGCGTGCATGCTGTCGGAACCCGGAGATGTGATTCTGATTGCCGGAAAAGGACACGAGAATTACCAGGAAATAAAGGGGGTAAAGCACCACTTTGATGACAAAGAGGTTTTAAAAGACATTTTCAGCAACGAAAAGTATTAACGGTAAAGCGATTTTTGGATAGACATGCTATATTATTTATTTCAATACCTGGAGCAGATCAATTTTCCGGGGGCGCGTATGTTCGGCTACGTGTCATTCCGTTCATTGATGGCAATCATCTTTGCCCTGCTGATTTCGGCAATCTTCGGAGAGTATTTCATCAATATGCTGAAAAGGAAGCAGATCACCGAAACGCAACGTGACGCATCCATTGATCCGTTCAACGTCAACAAGGTGGGAGTGCCTACAATGGGAGGAATCATCATTATCGTGGCCATACTCATTCCATGCCTGCTGCTGGGCAAGCTCCACAACATCTACATGATTCTGATGCTGATAACCACCATATGGCTCGGCACGCTGGGATTTCTGGATGATTACATCAAAGTGTTCCGGAAAGACAAGGAAGGTCTGCACGGCAAATTCAAGATTATCGGACAGGTAGGTCTGGGACTGATTGTCGGACTCACCCTCTACTTGAGCCCCGATGTGGTAATCAGAGAAAACATCGAGATACAGCAAGACGGACGGGTGGTAGACGTTGTGCATAAAAACCAGGATGAAAAATCTACGAAAACAACCATACCGTTCTTCAAGAACAACAACCTGGATTATGCGGATTTCGTGGGATTCATGGGAAAGCATACACAGGCTGCAGGGTGGATTGTATTCGTACTTGTCACAATCTTTGTCGTCACAGCCGTATCAAACGGAGCCAATCTCAACGATGGCATGGACGGAATGGCGGCTGGAAATTCGGCCATCATGGGAGTCACGCTCGGCATACTGGCTTATGTATCAAGCCATATTGAATATGCGCAATACCTGAATATCATGTACATCCCGGGCAGCGAAGAACTGGTTATCTTCATCTGCGCATTCATCGGGGCGCTGATCGGTTTCTTATGGTACAATGCATTTCCAGCACAGGTGTTCATGGGCGATACCGGAAGCCTTACCATTGGGGGCATTATAGCCGTTTTCGCCATTATCATCCATAAAGAACTGCTGATTCCGATTCTCTGCGGGGTCTTTCTGGTGGAGAATCTCTCAGTCATTCTGCAAGTAAAGTATTTCCAGTACGGCAAGAAGCATGGAAAAAGACAGCGCATCTTCAAGCGCACACCCATCCACGATCACTTCCGCACAACAATGGCGCAGCTTGACCCGAACTGTACCTATATGTTCACACGCCCGCAAAGCGTATTTCACGAATCAAAAATTACAGTCCGCTTCTGGATTGTAACCATTGTACTGGCAGCGATAACTATTATAACTTTAAAGATAAGGTAAAAAGCCATGGCAAAAAGAATTGTCATATTAGGAGCCGGAGAAAGCGGTACAGGAGCCGCTGTCCTGGCACAGAAAAAAGGATTTGAAACGTTTGTTTCCGACGCTTCCCTCATCAAGGACAAATACAAGCAGATGCTTGACGAAAGGGACATCCCATGGGAAGAAGGCGGACACACAGAGGAACTGATTCTGAATGCGGATGAAGCGATCAAGAGTCCGGGCATTCCGAACGATGCGCCGCTAATTCTAAAACTGAAAGCAAAGGGCATACCTGTCATCTCTGAAATAGAATTTGCCGGAAGATACACGGATGCCAAAATGATTTGCATCACGGGAAGCAACGGAAAAACCACTACGACCTCACTGATTTATCATATCTTCAAGAAAGCGGGCCTGAACGTGGGACTGGCAGGAAACATTGGGCAAAGTCTGGCATACCAGGTGGCTGAATGCAACTACGATTACTATGTAATTGAACTAAGCAGCTTCCAGCTCGACAACATGTATAAGTTCCATGCCAACATCGCCGTGCTCATGAACATAACTCCCGACCATCTGGACCGTTACAATTATGAGATGCAGAATTACGTGGATGCCAAGTTCCGCATCATACAAAACCAGACGGATGACGACGCATTTGTATTCTGGAACGATGACCCTATCATACAGCGCGAGCTGCACAAATATGGCATACACGGACGCTATTTCCCGTTCGCAGAGAAGAAGGAAGACGGACTGGCTGCTTTTTCAGAAGAGAACAAAGTTTGTTTTACCCGGCCGATTGCATTCAACATGGAGCAAGAGGAACTGGCTTTGACCGGAACCCACAACCTGTTCAACTCAATGGCAGCAGGAATTTCCGCAAACATCGCAGGCATCCGGAAAGAATGCATCCGCGAAGCGCTGAAAGACTTCAAAGGGGTTGAACACAGACTGGAAAAGGTGGCCCGGGTTAGAGGGGTAGACTATATCAACGACTCCAAAGCCACCAATGTAAATTCATGCTGGTATGCGCTTCAAAGCATGAAGACTAAAACAATTCTGATTCTTGGAGGAAAAGATAAAGGGAACGATTACAACGAAATAGCAGATCTGGTAAAAGAAAAATGCACCGGACTGATATTTCTGGGACTTCACAACGAAAAACTGCACGCATTCTTCGACAGTTTCGGCCTGCCGACAGCCGATGTGCAAAGCATGAAAGACGCCGTTGATGCCGCTTACAGCATGGCAAAACCGGGAGAAACGGTTCTGCTGAGTCCGTGCTGCGCAAGCTTCGACTTGTTCAAAAGCTACGAAGACCGGGGCGAACAGTTCAAGGAATGTGTTAGAAACCTGTAAACATCACTGACAATACAATGGATCTGTTAAAGAATTTCTTCAAAGGCGACAAGGCTGTATGGATTATTTTCCTGTTCTTGTGCCTGATCTCGATTATCGAAGTGTTCAGTGCGTCAAGCACCCTGTCTTTCAAGACCGGAGATCACTGGGCACCGATAACGAATCATCTGACCATGCTGCTGGTCGGAGTTTTTGTGGTATGGATCGTCCACAATATCCCTTGCAGATGGTTCAAGACATTTATTGTACTTCTCCCCATTTCATGGATATTGCTTGCTATCGTGCTGATCATGGGAATCGCCACCAATGGAGCCAAACGCTGGATTGATCTGGGCATCATCCAATTTCAGCCGTCGGAACTGGGAAAGATGGCAACCATCATTACCGTCGCATTCATTCTGAGCAAAATGTACACAGAAAACGGAGAAGACAAAAAAGCGTTCAGATTCATTCTTGGCGTTACGGGAGGAACTTGTGCACTGATCATCACCGAAAACCTTTCGACAGCAGTCCTGCTGGCGGTATCTGTTTATGTTCTGATGCTTGTAGCCCGAATCCCGTTCAAACAGATGGCTAAGCTGACCGGCATCGGGATCATAGGAATTATTCTTGCCTTCAGTGTCATCTGGTGTGTTCCCGCCAGCGCATGGAAAGCGATTGGCATCGAACGCCCAATCACATGGAAAGAACGTATCAGCGACTTCTCAAACAACGAACAGATTCCCGCTGCCCAATATGACTTGAACAATGACGCACAGGTTGCACATGCCAATATAGCAATCGCGACAAGCAGCATCCTCGGGAAAGGTCCGGGAAACAGCGTCCAGCGTGATTTCTTGTCGCAGGCCTACTCCGATTTTATTTATGCCATTATCATCGAAGAGATGGGACTGATAGGAGGAGCATTCGTAGCCCTGCTTTATATTCTTCTGCTCATGCGAATCGGCAAGATCGCCAACAAGTGCGACAAGCCTTATCACATGTTTCTTATCATGGGAATCGGCATACTGCTTGTCATACAAGCTTTGTTCAATATGCTGGTTGCGGTGGGAATCATGCCGGTCACCGGACAGCCTCTGCCGTTAATAAGCAAAGGAGGAACTTCTACCCTTATCAACTGTATCTATATAGGAATGATTCTCAGCATAAGCAAATATGCAAACGAACAGCAGAGGCTGAAAGAAGAACAGCAAACCCTCGGCATACAGCCTGAGCAGAATGCGGAACCTGTAGCACCGGAAAATCAGGACGCAAACGCCGGACAGCCGGTTTGAAGCATAAATATACAATTGTCTAAAGAACATTCGAACTTCTTTTTGTAAATTTGTAGTGAATAATACAACAATTATGGAAAAGAACAGTTTGCGCATTATAGTAAGCGGAGGAGGAACAGGAGGACACATCTTCCCTGCAATATCAATAGCCAATGCCATCAGAAAGAAACACCCTGACTCTGAAATTCTTTTCGTAGGGGCATCAGGCAGAATGGAAATGCAACGTGTCCCCGCTGCAGGCTACAAGATTATCGGACTGCCTGTCGCCGGATTCAACCGGAAGAATCTGCTGAAGAACGTCAGTGTCCTCATCAAACTTTTCCGAAGCCAACGAATGGCAAAGAAGATCATCAAAGACTTCAAGCCGGATGCAGCCGTAGGCGTCGGCGGGTATGCAAGCGGACCAACGCTGAAGACAGCCGCAGCAGCAGGTATTCCGACCTTAATACAAGAACAGAACTCGTATGCAGGCGTTACCAACAAGCTTCTTGCAAAAAGTGCGAAGAAAATATGCGTCGCCTATGAAGGAATGGAACGCTTCTTCGAAAAAGACAAGATTATCCTGACAGGAAATCCGGTCCGGCAGAACTTGCTTGACGAAAAGATAAATAAAAGCGAAGCCACACGCATGTTCGGCCTGGACCCGCAGAAGAAAACAATCCTGATTGTCGGAGGAAGCCTGGGAGCGCGCACCATCAACAACTGCGTCATGCACAGTTTGAACAAAATCAGGCAGTCAGATGTACAGTTTATATGGCAGACTGGCAAAATATACATTGAAGAAGCCAAGGCTGCCGTAAAAGAAGCCGGCAGCATGCCTATGCTGCATACCACAGACTTCATATCAGACATGGCCGCCGCCTACTCTGCTGCTGATCTTGTCATCAGCCGTGCAGGAGCCGGATCAATTTCTGAATTTTGTCTGTTGGGGAAACCGGTTATACTGGTTCCCTCACCCAATGTGGCAGAGGATCACCAGACTAAAAATGCACTGGCATTGGTAAACAAGGAAGCAGCCCTCTACATAAAGGACAGCGAAGCGGAAGAGAAACTGATCGATACGGCCATACGCGCCGTGAACGAACCGGAAACCCTGAAAAGACTTAGTACAAACATCACCAGGCTGGCTTTCAAAAATTCGGCGGATGTCATAGCCGAAGAGGTATGCAAACTGGCATTAAAATATAAAGAAGAACATGGACATTAATTCAATAAAAGCGGTATATTTCATCGGTGCAGGCGGAATCGGAATGAGCGCACTCGTAAGATACTTTCTTTCAAAAGGAAAGAAAGTGGCCGGCTACGACAAAACGCCAAGCGAGCTTACGCACAAACTTCAGGAAGAAGGAGCCGATATCCACTATGAAGAAAACGTATCGCTGATTCCTGAAGATTTCAGAGATGCATCTTCAACCCTGGTGGTCTATACTCCGGCCATACCGGCAGAACATAAAGAACTCTGTTATTTTCAAGACAACAAGTTTGAAATCCACAAACGCGCACAGGTATTGGGAATGCTGACCCGCACCGAAAAAGGAATATGTGTGGCGGGCACTCATGGGAAGACAACCACTTCAACCATGGCGGCTTACCTCATAGACCGTTCACATGTGGGATGCAATGCCTTTCTGGGAGGCATATCAAAGAATTACGGGACAAACCTTCTGCTTTCAGACAGCAGATACGTTGTAATTGAAGCCGACGAATTCGACCGCTCCTTCCATTGGCTTACTCCGTATGCAACGGTCATCACTGCCACCGACTCTGACCATCTGGACATATATGGCACGCATGAAGCTTATCTGGAAAGCTTTCGCAAATACACGTCACTTATCCGGAAAGACGGCTGTCTTATCATAAAGAAAGGTATCGACCTGCAACCCGACGTACAGCCGGGAGTAACGGTTTATACCTATTCGGCAACAGAAGGAGATTTCCATGCCGAGAATATACGTATCGGGAACGGTGAAATCATGTTCGACTACATATCCCCTTTGGGAAATATTGCAGACATCCGTCTTGGAGTGCCGGTTTATGTAAACATTGAAAATGGAGTGGCAGCAATGGCGCTGGCACAAATAGCAGGCGCAACGGCTGAAGAAATAAAGGCTGCCATGCCCGGATTCAAAGGAGTAGACAGAAGATTCGACTTCAAGATAAAGAATGACAGGATTGTATTTCTGAGCGACTATGCTCATCATCCGGCCGAGATAAGCCAGAGCGTAAAGTCCGTCAGGATGCTTTATCCCGACAAAAAGGTGACTGCCGTATTCCAGCCTCACCTGTATACGCGCACACGTGACTTCTACAAAGAGTTTGCCGACAGTCTTTCTCTGCTCGACGAGGTGATTCTGCTTGATATCTATCCGGCCCGAGAGCAGCCTCTCCCCGGAGTTACCAGCAAACTGATTTATGACAACCTGCGTCCGGGCATAGAAAAGACGATGTGTACAAAAGAAGAACTGCTTGACGTGCTGAAAGCCCGGAAGATTGAGGTGCTCATCACATTGGGAGCAGGCGATATCGACAATTATGTTCCACAAATCTATGAACTATTAAAAGACAGATGATAAAACGGATTCTTCTGATATTTGTGATGCTGGCGGTTTCATGCTACATTGTAGTAGCTGTTACCCTGTTCAACCGCAAACCGGACGACAAGATTTGCGAGGGTATAGAACTGACTGTGGAAGACAGCGTCAACTATAACTTTGTCACGAAAAAAGGTATTGAAGAGCTGCTGAAATCTAAAAGACTGCTGCCACAGGGAAAACCTGCAGGGAGCATCAACGTACGACTTCTTGAAGAAACCATAGCAAAATACCCGTTCGTCAGCGAAGCGCAATGCTATCTGACATCAGGCAATAAAGTCAATATTGACATCAGGCAGCGCATACCCCTGCTGCGCATAATGAGCGACAATGGGGACAACTACTACATCGACAACAAAGGCGAAATCATGTCTGTCCTGAGCCAGCCGGTGCACGTAGCTGTAGCCACAGGGTTCATCGACAAAAAGTTTGCGAAAGGCGAACTCTTTGCACTCGGCAAATACCTTCAGGACAACCCGTTCTGGAAGGCGCAGGTAGAACAAATCAACATTACTCCGCAAAAAGAGATAGAAATTGTGCCAAGAGTAGGCAACCACATTCTTTTTTTAGGAAAAGCTGAAGATTATGACAAAAAATTCAGTAAATTGCAAACGTTTTATGAAAAAGCGTTGAATCATGTCGGTTGGAATAAGTACCAGCGCATAAGCATAGAATTCAAAAACCAGATTATCGGAACAAAAAAAGAGAAATAAGATATGGCAGTAACAGACTTTATAGTAGCAATCGAACTGGGATCAACAAAAATCATCGGCCTGGCAGGAAGGAAAAGGGCCGACGGATGCATTCAGATTCTCGCGCATGCCAGCGAACACTCTTCCGACTGTATAAGAAAAGGTGTCATCTATAATTCAGACAAAACCCTGCAATGCCTCACATCAATCATCAGAAGCCTTGAAGAACAGCTTGGCGCATCAATCAAGAAGGCTTATGTAGGGATTGGAGGAAAATCAATGTACAGCGTTGAAAACCGCGTCTTCAGACAATTCAACGATGAAACGAAGATTTCATTGGCGCTCACCGACTCCATGATGAAGGCAAACAGAGAAATGGCTCTGCCGGACAAAGATATCCTGGAAGTAGTGCCTCAAGAATACCTGATAGGGAAAGAACTGCGTATCGATCCCGTGGGAATTTCTACAGACAGCATCGAAGGCCATTACCTGAACATCATCGCACGGCGGACGCTGAAAGACAAAATAAAGCAATGCTTCAAGCTGGCCAAATGCGAAATCGCGGGATATATCATTTCGCCGGTCGCAACGGCAGAAGCCGTACTCACCAGCGATGAAAGACGTTCGGGATGCGCACTGGTTGACCTGGGAGCGGAAACCACAACTGTTGCCATATACAAGAACAACATATTGCGGCATCTTGCCGTAATCCCGCTGGGAAGCAACAACGTGACGAAAGATATCAGCAGCGACAAGCAAATCGATGAAGAAGACGCAGAAGAACTGAAACTGAGGTTTGCAAGCGCCTACACAGAAGCTCCGAAAGAAGGCGAGAAAAACGACATCACCTACTCGCTGGACGACCAGACGAGCATCAAGGCCGCAGAGCTGGAAGAAATCGTCGAGGCGCGCATCAAGGAAATCATCCTGAATGTCGAAAACCAGATCAAGTTCTCGCACTACAGCGACAAGCTGCTGGCCGGCATCGTCATCACAGGCGGAGGAGCCAACATGCCCAACATCGACGAAGCGTTCAGACAAACGATGCACAGCGACAAGGTCCGCATAGCCAAAGGAAGCAAGATTTCGCTGGAAAACAGCGAAGAACTCCCCAACGACGGCACGTGCAACACAATCATCGGAGTGCTTTCTGCCGGAAAGGACAACTGCTGCAAAATCGATCCCACGAAATCTGCAGAGCTCTTCTCCGGAACAGGCAATGACTTGAAATCCCAGCAGGAGATGGAGGAAGAAAAGAGGAGGCAGGAAGAAGAGGAAAGAAGAAGAAAGGAAGCAGAAGCAAAGAGAAAGGAAGAAGCTCTCCGCCTTCAAAAAGTGAAAGAATGCGAAGCGCTGCTGGAAGAAACCAGAAAATACCTGAGCAAGAACAAATATGACAAGGCGCAAGAACAGCTTGAACTTGCCATCGAAATGAATGTCAGCGAAAAGCAGGAGGAAATTGACGAACTGAAAAAGAAGATGAGCAAAAAGCCGAAAACGTTTGTCGACAAGCTGAAGGACTTTCTGGAAGACAGAGCCAACAAGTTTTCGGACGGAGCCAACAAAATCTCAAAAGACTTGTTGGACGAATGATTTAACCAATTATTGATTTTAAATAAACGATATTCTTATGCCAGAAGAAAAAAGAGTGCCTTTCGATTTTGAAAAGGATTTTCTACATATAATCAAAGTGATCGGCGTTGGCGGCGGAGGAGGAAATGCTGTCAACCACATGTATAAAGAAGGCATACACGATGTCACATTCGTAGTCTGCAACACAGACAAGCAGATTCTGAACGAATCGCCCGTCCTCCACAAACTCCAGTTGGGAAGCGAAGGCTTGGGAGCCGGGAACAAGCCTGACAGAGGGCGTGCTGCAGCCGAAGAAAGCATGGATGACATCAAGGAAATGCTGAGCGACGGATGCCGCATGGCATTCATTACGGCCGGAATGGGAGGAGGTACGGGAACCGGAGCCGCTCCCGTCATCGCCAAGACCGCAAAGGATATGGGCATTCTTACCGTAGGCATCGTCACGATTCCTTTCCTGTTTGAAGGATACCGGAAAATCGACCAGGCACTCGACGGCGTGGAAGAAATGAGCAAAAACGTGGACGCACTGCTCGTCATCAACAACGAACGCCTGCGGCACGTGTACTCTGACCTGAGCGTGAAAAACGCATTCGGGAAAGCCGATGACACGCTGTCTGTGGCTGCAAAGAGCATCGCGGAAATCATCACGCTCAAGGGTGAGATAAACCTTGACTTCAACGACGTGCAAACTGTCCTGAAAGACGGAGGCGTGGCCATCATGAGCACAGGATACGGAGAAGGAGAGAACCGGGTCAGCCAGGCCATAACCGATGCGCTCAACTCCCCGCTGCTGAACAACAACGACATCTTCAACTCAAAAAAAGTGCTCTTCGTGATCACTTATAACCCGAGCAGCGAACTGATGATGGGCGAAATGGATGAAATCCACGAGTTCATGAGCCGCTTCGAGAGATATGTCGAAACCAAATGGGGACTTTATACCGACGAAAAGCTGGGCGACAAGATCAAATTTACCATCCTTGCCACAGGATTCGGAATAAAGGACGTGCCGGGCATGGAAGCCGTTGCGCAAAAGCACAGCGCGGAAGAACAGAGAAGACTGGCAGAACAGCAGCAAAGGGAAGACAGCAACACTACCAGACGGGCCAATGTCTACAAGGGCATGCTGGAAAACGACAGAAGAAAAAAAGACCTCAAGATTTACATATTCTCACAAGAGGATCTGGACAATGATGACATCATCAGCGTAGTTGAAACAACGCCGACCTACAACCGGACCAAGAAGGCGCTGGACAGCATCAAGTCTAAAGCCAACATAGAAGAAATGCCTCCCGCAGAATCGGGAAGCAGCGAAGATTCTTCCGACCCACAGAAAATATTTTTTTAAAACAAACTCAAAACACTATGGATTTATTTGACCAGATCAGCAATGATATCAAGGAAGCCATGAAGGCAAAAGACAAGGTAAGACTGGAAACCTTGCGCAATGTAAAGAAAGTTTTTCTAGAAGCCAAAACCGCTCCGGGAGCCAACGACACGCTCAGCGACGAAACGGCACTGAAACTGATGCAGAAACTGGTGAAACAAGGGAAAGACTCTGCTGAAGGATACATGCAGGCCGGACGCCAGGAGCTGGCGGAAGAAGAAATGGCACAGGTACGGGTTATTGAAACCTACCTGCCGAAACAGCTTTCGGCCGAGGAACTGGAGGCCAGACTGAAAGACATCATCACCCGCGTAGGGGCTACCGGCGGAAAAGATATGGGCAAAGTGATGGGAGTGGCAACCAAAGAACTCGCCGGAGTGGCAGAGGGACGGGCCATCTCAGCCAAAGTAAAGGAACTGCTCGGATAAGTTTCCGGACAAAAGCTGGCGCAGAGGGCGCAGAATGCATGAGCAATCACATTCTGCGCCCTCTGTCTTTTATCAGCCATAAAGCTCCTTCAGCACAGAAAGCGACTTCAGTTCCGGAAAGGCAGGCAAGTGAAGACGGTAATACGCTACGATAACGTCCAGGCAGCGGTTGCGCTCATTCCGGCTCATAACGAACAGACGCATCGTTTCATAATTCATGCGCATCAGATTAATGATTCTGGAAGACTCTTCAGCGGAAAGGAAAAGCCCGTGCGACGGCGTCCCGTCTACAAAACAGGCGTTCAGCAAGTCAAAGCACCATCCGGAAACATAATCGTCCAGATTGGGATAAAAGCCCAGAAAGCGGGTCAGGCGGAGGAGAAAGACCAGATGGAAATTAGAAAAGTCACGGCCGCAAGCATCGAGCCAGCGAATGGAATTCACCAGATAGGCGAACAGAGGGGCATTGCCGTCTTCTTCCTGCAACGTGCGGTACAGAAACTCGGCAAGAAACATGGATATGCCCATCTTATAAGGATGATAGGGCAGGCTGTCGAGCGGATACCAGATTCTTGCCTCGCGGATGGGATGCAGGCCGGACTTGAGGCGTATGTCCGCTTCAATCTCCACCAGCGAGAACGGGCGGAACAGAACCGGATTGACCGCCGACTTGCGCGAACGGCGGACAGCGGGAATCAGAAAAGAAACCTGCCCGTCCTGCTCGGTATATATGTGTGCGATGTTCGACTTGTCGCTGTATTTCACCACATACAGCACAACTCCATGCAATTTCTGCAACATTACCTATAAGAAATTTTCAAGATTCCGCGCTAAAGACACCTCTTCACTGGAGTGATACGATCTCTTCACTGGAGCAATACGATGTCTTCACTGCAGTGATACGTTCTCCTCACTGCAGTGAAGAGGCAGACTTATGCCGCCGGGATCTTCGGCTCTGCCGGAAAGGCACCGCAAGCGGCCGCTCATCCGCCCCATACGCACCCGCAAATATACGAACAATCGCCCGATAAACAATGTCCTGCCCCACAAGAAAAAACATGCCTGGCAGGCATACGGCACAGATTTATAGGCCGCCAACATACAAACGGATAAAAAAAGTCCTCAAATATTTTGGAGGAAAGAAAAAACTTCCTACCTTTGCATCCGCAAACGAGAAGCATATACCCTCGCTACTTCCGGGAGTCTTCCCGGAAGGCTAGGATGGCCCGTTCGTCTATCGGTTAGGACGCAAGATTTTCATTCTTGAAAGGGGGGTTCGATTCCCCCACGGGCTACATAAACAAACAAAATCAAGAACATATTTAAAGATTAGTCGAGATGGCAAATCACAAATCATCTATCAAAAGAATCAGACAAGCTGAGAAGAGAAGACTGCACAACAGATATTATGCCAAGACAATGCGTAATGCTGTAAGAAAACTTCGCGCCACTACAGACAAGACAGAAGCTGTAGCAATGTATCCGAGTGTACAGAAGATCCTGGACAAGCTGGCTAACCGCCACATCATCCACAAGAACAAGGCGGCCAACTTGAAGTCAAAATTGGCTAAGCACATCAGCAAGCTGGCTTAACACACCATTACTACAAAGATATCTAGGCTGGATTTATCAATCCGGCCTTTTTGCGTTTGCAGAACCGCTAAGAGCACAAGGGCTTTTCGTGTTTTTTAAAACCTTCAGCCTGCGGTTTTCTCCAATATTTTTCGTAACTTTGAACGCTTAAAAACATAGACCTAATTAACAATGAGTGAAGAACAGATGAAGAGCGGAGGAAACAATTATTCGGCCAGCAGCATCCAGGTGCTGGAAGGGCTGGAAGCCGTCCGGAAACGCCCCGCAATGTATATCGGAGATATCAGTGAAAAAGGTTTGCACCACCTGGTTTACGAGGTGGTGGACAACTCGATCGACGAAGCCCTCGCCGGATATTGTACCCATATAGAAGTAACCATCAACGAAGACAACTCAATCACCGTTCAGGACAACGGACGAGGCATACCTGTCGACTTCCACCAGAAGGAAAAGAAGTCGGCGCTCGAAGTTGTCATGACCGTGCTTCATGCCGGAGGAAAGTTCGACAAAGGCTCCTATAAGGTGTCGGGAGGTCTGCACGGTGTGGGCGTGTCGTGCGTGAACGCGCTCTCAACCCACATGACCACAAACGTGTTCCGCAACGGAAAGATATACCAGCAGGAATACGAATGCGGAAAACCGCTCTACGCAGTAAAGGAAGTGGGAACGACCGACATCACGGGCACCCGGCAGACTTTCTGGCCGGACGGAAGCATCTTCACCACCACAGAATATAAGTACAACATACTCGAAGCCCGCATGCGCGAGCTGGCATACCTGAACAAGGGCATCACCATCACGCTCACCGACAAGCGCGTGAAGGAAGAGGACGGCTCGTTCAAGCACGACGTGTTCCACTCTGAGGAAGGAGTGAAGGAGTTCGTGCGCTACCTGAACTCGAACAATACGCCGCTCATCGACGACGTGATTTACCTGAACACCGAAAAGCAGGGCGTGCCCATCGAATGCGCCATCATGTACAATACGGGATTCCGCGAGAACCTCCATTCATACGTAAACAACATCAACACCATCGAAGGCGGCACGCATGAGGCCGGTTTCCGCACGGCGCTGACCCGCGTACTGAAGAAATATGCCGAAGAGAGCAAGGCTCTGGAAAAAGCAAAGGTGGAGATTTCGGGCGAAGACTTCCGCGAAGGGCTGATTGCCGTAATCTCGGTAAAGGTGGCAGAACCTCAGTTCGAGGGGCAGACCAAGACGAAGCTCGGCAACAACGAAGTGAGCGGAGCCGTGAACCAGGCGGTAGGCGAAGCGCTGACAAACTACCTGGAGGAGCATCCGAAAGAGGCCAAGACGATTGTCGACAAGGTGATTCTTGCGGCAACGGCACGCATCGCCGCACGCAAGGCACGCGAGTCGGTGCAGCGCAAAAGCCCGATGGGCGGAGGCGGCCTGCCGGGAAAACTGGCCGACTGCTCCAGCCGAAACCCCGAAGAATGCGAACTGTTCCTTGTCGAAGGTGACTCGGCAGGCGGCTCGGCAAAACAGGGACGCAGCCGTCAGTTCCAGGCCATCCTCCCGCTGAGAGGAAAAATCCTCAACGTAGAAAAAGCGATGTGGCACAAGGCATTCGAAAGCGACGAGGTGAACAACATCATTCAGGCGCTGGGAGTCCGCTTCGGCGTAGACGGAGAAGAAGACAGCAAGAAGGCGAATATCGAAAAATTACGCTACAACAAGGTGATCATCATGACCGATGCCGATGTCGACGGCTCGCACATCGATACGCTGATCATGACGCTGTTCTACCGCTATATGCCCGAAGTGATCCAGGAAGGGCATCTGTATATCGCAACTCCTCCCCTGTATAAATGCACCAAGGGAAAAATCAGCGAATACTGCTATACGGACGAAGCCCGCCAGGCATTCATCCAGAAATACGGCGAAGGAAACGAACAAGGCATCCGCACCCAGCGGTACAAAGGTTTGGGTGAAATGAATCCGGAACAGCTGTGGGAAACGACCATGAATCCGGAAACACGCATCCTGAAACAGGTGCACATCGAAAATGCGGCTGATGCCGACTACATCTTCTCGATGCTGATGGGTGACGATGTGGCTCCCCGCCGGGAATTTATCGAAAAGAACGCTACTTATGCGAACATCGACGCATAAAAGCGACTTTTAATACTCACTTAATACTTACACGTAAAGCCTCTCGCATCTTGCAAAAGAGAGCAAAAATCCGGAAGTCTGCTTCCGGATTTTTTTATGCGCACACTTTTCCCTTTATATTTTAATCCCGGCAGAAAGGCCGTACAGCCGTCCACAAAGCGGATTTGCAAGATTTTCGTTTTATATTTTACGCCCCATAAAAAAGAATTGTCAACTAAATTCATTATTTTTGAACAATCACATATAAAACAAACCTTCAATATCTCAGAAAAATATGAAACTAACTTTCCACATCCAGTACCGGACTCTATGGGGAGAAAGTCTAAGCGTTATACTGAACGACGACAGACTCAACATTATAGAGCTTTCTACACGCGACGGAATAGAATGGCGGGGCGAATGCTATTACACGAATCCGACTGAAGGACAACTCATCACTTACCGCTACTGCGTGGTGCGCGACGGTAAAATCATACGGAAAGAACTGGGAATGATCCCCCACTCGTTTTACTCAGGAAACGCACAGCAAACTCATTACGCAGTCGACGACTGCTGGAGAGATCTGCCAGGCGACGCTTTCCGCTACAGCTCGGCTTTCAACAGCATGCAGCCAACCCCGTGCCGCCCCAACGTGCTTCCCGACAAGGTGGGCAACTGCATCACCTTCCGTGCGCTCTGCCCCGGACTGACTCCGAAAGAGCAGGCACTCGGGCTTATCGGAAGCTGCAGCGCCCTGGGCAACTGGGAGTATTGCCGTCCGCTGAGGATGACCGAAATCCAGCCGAACGTTTGGCAGATCACGCTCGATGCCTCAACCTTGCAGACACCCTTCGAATACAAGTTCGTGGCTGTCAGCATCAAGACAGGTGCAGTGGTTGAATGGGAGGCACGCCCCAACCGGATATTCCACACCCGCCCTCTGCAACGGGGCGAAACCTATATCGTGCCCGAAGCAGAAGTCTTTTTCGCTCTGCCGGCTCCACGCATCGCAGGATGTGCCATCCCGGTTTTCTCCCTCCGCTCGGAAGGAAGCTTCGGCGTGGGAGATTTCGGCGACCTCAAGACCCTAATTACATGGGCGGAAAGTACAGGACAGAAAGCCGTGCAGATTCTGCCTATCAATGACACGACGATGACCGGAACATGGCTCGACTCCTATCCGTACAAAAGCATTTCCATCTATGCTTTCCACCCGATGTATACCGACCTGCGCCAGCTCAGCCCGATTGAAGACCCCGAAACGGCCGAACGGATGGAAAAAGAGCGCAAACTGCTGAACGCCCTTCCGCAGGTAGACTACGAGGCCGTAAACAAACTGAAGCGCGAATACCTGAGCATTGTGTACGGGCAGGAAAAAGACAATGTATTGGCCTCCGCAGATTTCAAGGAGTTCTTCAAGCAAAATGAAGAATGGCTGATGCCCTATGCCGCTTTCTGTTATTTGAGAGATACATTCGGGACGGCAGATTTTACAGAGTGGCCGGAACACGCTTCTTACAGCAAGGAAGACATCGCCAGACTGTGCGCCCCCGAAAGCGAAGCCTATACGCAAATAGCGTTCCACTATTATATCCAGTACCAGCTCCACAAGCAACTGCTGGCTGCCGCCGTACACGCCCGGAAGAACGGAGTCATTCTGAAGGGGGACATCCCTATCGGCATAAGCCGCACAAGTGTAGAAGCATGGACGGAACCGCACTATTTCAACATGAACGGACAGGCCGGAGCACCGCCTGACGCTTTCTCCGTCAACGGACAGAACTGGGGACTCCCGACTTACAATTGGGACGATATGGAAAAAGACAACTATCTGTGGTGGAGAAAACGCTTCTCGAAAATGGCGGAATATTTCACCGCTTACCGCATCGACCATATCCTCGGCTTCTTCCGCATCTGGGAAATACCTGTTCACTCTGTACACGGGCTTTTGGGACAGTTCTCGCCTGCCCTTCCCATGAGTGCGGACGAAATAAGAAGTTTCGGACTGAATTTTGACAAGGAATTCATGACGAAACCTTTCATCAATGACTACATACTGAACACGGTGTTCGGCGAACAGAGCGACATGGTGCGCAATACATTCGTACAGCATCTTCATCATGACATCTACACCATGCGCCCGAAGTTCGACACACAACGGAAAGTGGAGGCCTACTTCAAGGACAAAACCGATGAGGAAAGCATCGCGCTCAAAGAAAAGCTCTATTCGCTTATCAGTGATGTGCTGTTCGTGCCCGACCGGAAAAATGCAGAGATGTATCACCCCAGAATAGCCGTACAGAATAATTTTGTCTACAGGCAACTGGACGGACAGGCGCAAGACGCATTCAACCATTTGTATAATCACTACTTCTACCAGCGCCACAATGAATTCTGGTATAATGAAGCGATGAAGAAACTCCCGATCCTCACCCAATCGACGCCGATGCTGACCTGCGGAGAAGACCTGGGAATGGTGCCCGACTGTGTGCCATGGGTCATGAAACAGCTTCAGATTCTCTCACTGGAGATTCAGCGGATGCCCAAGAATCCGCAGCACGAATTCGGACATGTGTATGAATATCCGTACTGCTCCGTATGCACCATAGGCACGCACGACATGTCGACGTTGAGAGGATGGTGGGAAGAATCTCCGGAAGTGACAGAGCGTTTCTACCACCACGAAATGCGCCGCTGGGGAGAAGTTCCGGAACATGCCCCGGGCTGGCTATGCAAGGACATTGTGTATGAACACCTGTACAGTCCTTCCATGCTGTGCATTCTCACCTGGCAAGACTGGACAAGCATCAGCGAGGAACTGCGGAATCCGGATGTCCAGGCAGAACGCATCAATGTTCCGGCAAACCCGCATCATTACTGGAGATGGCGGATGCACATCACGCTGGAAGATCTGATGGAACAGAAGCTCTTCAATGAAGAAATCAAGGAAATGATTCTTGAAAGCCACCGAGGATAAAGAACGATGCCCCAAAAGCCATCCACAGAACAGGCTTTTGGGGCATTCTTTTATGCTTCAAATAATACAACCGATACGGAACATTACTCCCTGAAGACATGTTTGAAAATACAAGATCGGTTTTTAACGTGTCGGCCGGCATTCCATCCAGCGTACGGTCATCCACATACCACTCCACTTTCACAGGAAAGCCATACTGTCCGACAACAGGTGCGGTGTAGCTTGATGTCTGCTTTTGCCTGAACAAGCGCACAGGCAAAAGCAGAAACACATCCACATCCATTTCATCTCATTCAAGCCTCCGCATGATCCGACTCCCGGATAATCCCGACACAGCAGGCTCCGACAATCAGCAGCACACCGGCAAGAACCAGCATATTCACTTCCGGAGCAATAGCCCCTTCATCAGTAAACATGCCCAGCACCCAGCCGCCGGCTATGGCTGCCACAATCTGAGGCACACAGATAGTACCGTTAAACAATCCGAGATAGGTACCCATGTGACCTCCTGTCAGCGCATTGGTCAGAATGGTAAAAGGCAGAGCCAACATGGCAGCCCATGCACAGCCTATCAGCAGAAAAGAGAGAAACAGCGCATACTGGTTGTGCATAAAGAAAACAGAAATAAAGCCGATGCCGCCCAACACCAGACTCAACGAATAGGCAAACTTTCTGTTTGCGATGGAAGGAATCACGGCCGCCCAAATCACCGAACCGACAGCTTGCACCGCAAACAGGATGCCGACCCAATCGCCTGCGGTCTGATACTGCACCGACTGCGTGTCAAGAACCAGATGAGTCACCCCGTCCTTGATCTGCTCCACTACCGGAGTGTCAAAGACATTTGCAGCAACCGTTCCGTTGGTATAAGTCCACATAAACATAAAAGCCGACCAGCAGAAGAACTGCACCAGCCCTACCGTCCAGAATGCTTTGGGCGCATGGGCCAGCAGTTTGAACACATTCGTCTTTTCCGCCTTCTCCTCCTCCTTGATGCCGTGATAGGCTGCATACAGTTCGGGAGGATATTCCTTTACTTTCACGGTTGTATAGATAACGCAAAGAATAAGGATTACGGCACCGATATAAAACGAAAAGATAACCGAATCAGGAATTATGCCTTTCGGAGCTACATTGCTGATTCCTATGGCCGCAAAGATAAACGGAAAGAGGTATCCGGCCAGACTTCCGGCATTGCATAAAAAGCTCTGGATGGAATAGGCCAATCCTTTCTGCTTCTCGTTCACCATATCTCCAACCATCATCTTGAAAGGCTGCATCGCAATGTTGATGGAGGTGTCGAGAAACATCAGAGAAAACAGGCCGAAAACCATGGCCGCGGAAACCGACATGCCGAAGCTTCCGGCATTAGGCAGCAGACACATCACCAGAACGGCTATCAGCGCCCCTACAAAAAGATAAGGAATGCGCCGCCCGAAACGGCACCACGTCCGGTCGCTCAATGCTCCGATAATAGGCTGAACCACGATGCCCGCAAGCGGCGGAAGAATCCAAAAATAACTCAGACTGTGGGGATCTGCACCCAACGTTGAAAAAATACGGCTAATGTTCGCACTCTGCAAGGCGTAAGCAATCTGCACACCGAAAAATCCGAAGCTGATGTTCCACAGCTTCCAGAAACTTAAATCAGGAATTTTCATCGTCTTTTATTTGATTATCTTAGTGTCAACCCTTACAGATTCATAACCTCCTGCTCAAAGCGGTCTTTGTCGCCTGCAGCCTTGTTACGGATCTTGCTGCGATAATTGTATACAGTAGCCAACGAATAGCCCAAGAAGTGTGCAATCCGGGCAGTATCAGTCACGCCCAGACGAATCAGGGCGAAAATACGAAGTTCCGTATTCAATATTTCGCCCGACTTCGGATAAATGCGCCCTTCCTCAACAAGCAGGCCGTTGAAATCCTCTATAAAGTCAGGGAAAAGATCAAGGAACGAACGGTCAAATTCGTTATAGAAACGCTTCCTTTCATCTTTCAAGAACTGTTCCGAACGTATTGCCTTGAACAGTTCTTCCAGCCTGGATGCCATGGCAAGCTTTTCAAGCGAACGGCGGTACTGAGCCATCTTGTCAAGATACTCGACACACCGGTCAAGATAACGCGCAATATACACTTCCTTTATCTTTCCTGTCTGCACCAGTTCTTCATTCACTTCATGCAGCTCATCGTTTGCGTTCGAAAGATGCCGCCTCATCGTCGACAGTTTTTTCATGCCATAATAAAGATACACCGCCAGCACTACAAGAAGACAAGCCAGCGAAGTAATGCACCAGAACAGAATCCGGCTCATTCGCCGTTCCTGCCCTTCTTTCTCCACATATGCCTTATCTATAATCGGATAGACCTCCGTTACTTCCATAAAACGCTGCCGGGCATTACAGTCAACGGCATCTTCCATCGAGCATTTCAGATAGCGATAAGCCCTCTCCAGATCGCCCGCTTCATAAATCAGCCGCGCCAGCTTAGGCAAAGCGGCATACTCACGCACGCCCATCTTCAAGTCAACGGCAGCCGTACGAACCAAGCAGTCGATAACTTTGTCGCGGTTGCCCAATTGCTCCCAAGCCAACGATTCCGTAAAAAACAGATAAGCCCGATATTTATCGTCCGGACAATAGTTTTCCAAGCTGTCAAGCACTTTCAACGCCTTTCCAGGCTCATCCTTCCTCAACATCACTTCAACCTCCATCAGCCTGCGTTCGGGGCTCACGGGCAGGACGGAAATCGCAGAATCCCGATAGATATCAGCCCGCTCAAAGTATTTCTGCTTTTCGTCGGAGTTCACCGTATAGTCTGCCAGCCATCCGTAACAAGCCCGGTATGTGCTGTAAAAGTAAATCAGCTGTCTGGCATCAAAGGTTCTGGAATCCACCCGCTGCAAAGCTTCCAAGGCTTCGATGTACATACCCATCACTCCCATCACTTCCGCACGGTTCACCAGAATCTCATTTTTCAGCGAGGGATGGTCGGCAGGCTTTATAAAGCTGAGTTTCTTCTGTATGTATTGGAGAGCAGAGTCTGCCTGGTAATGCAGATAGATCTCAAAAAGAGAATTGCACAGTTCATAACGTTCCATGTCATCTTCGGCACGCGTCAGACGCAATTTCAGCACACGGATAGAATCCTCTCTTCGTTCCTGACAGAAGGTCTTCCCCGCCATTACCTCATCAAGTCTGTTCAATGCTCCATGCGTTGGCGCATCGGCCTGCATTCTGGAAATTCCGCCGCACAAAAGCAATAATAAAATTAATACATTCACCCGTTTCATCGAATAATCAAGGATTTTAAGGTATCTATCACACTCTTCTGTCATGCGGTTCGGAAACGGTCGCTGAAAACAATGCTGACATTTTCAGGACGAACAGACCGGCATCGCATAAAAGAACTGAATTCCGGCTCTAAAGATAGAAAACTTTTTTCATTACTTGTTCATGGCACAATAAAAATACCCCTATTTCCCGGGGTATAAAGTTATAAATCATTTATATTTACAGCCTGTCAGAAAAGCGTCAAAACACTGATTAACAATAATATATCATTTAATCTCATTTATATTTTCATCATTATTCCGACAGATGTCTTATGTAAGATATAATTTTGCTTTCAGAAATTGTTTTTTACGCTAATACCAGAAAGAACTATGAACCTCAAAAGAACTTTTACTTTTGTTGCGCTCTGCGGATACATCTTCTTTGCAAACGCGCAAAAACTGACATCACCCGACGGAAGCCTGGTCATGAACTTCAGTCTTAACGAAAAGGGATGCCCGACTTACGACCTTACTTTTAAAGATAAAACGGTTATCAAGCCAAGCACGCTCGGACTGGAGCTGAAAAAGGAAGACGCGAACAAAAAAACCGACTTTGAGTGGACAGAAAGAAAAGACAAGGATCAGCTTGACAAAAAGGCCAATCTGATGAACGGATTCAAAATTCGGAATACCCGCATTTCCAGCACTGATGAAACGTGGCGTCCGGTATGGGGAGAAGAAAGTGTTATACGCAACCATTACAACGAACTGGAAGTTACACTGGACCAGCCGGAAAACGACCGCTACATAATCATCCGCTTCCGCCTGTTCAACGACGGCCTAGGCTTCCGCTATGAATTTCCGCAGCAGAAAAATCTGAACTATTTCGTCATCAAGGAAGAACACTCGCAGTTTGCCATGGCTGGCGACCATACTGCTTTCTGGATTCCGGGCGACTATGACACTCAGGAATACGATTACACCACTTCCCGCCTGTCTGAAATCAGAGGAAAAATGAAAACAGCCGTCACTGAAAATTCTTCTCAATACGTTTTCTCTCCGACCGGCGTGCAGACGGCCTTAATGATGAAGACAGACGACGGACTTTATATAAACCTGCACGAAGCCGCATTGGTTGACTACGCTTGCATGAGCCTCAACCTGGATGACAAGAACATGATCTTCGAATCATGGCTTACTCCTGACGCAAAAGGCGACAAAGGATATATGCAGACACCATGCAACTCACCGTGGCGCACAATAATCGTCAGCGACGACGCACGCGACATTTTGGCTTCACGCATCACACTGAACTTGAACGAGCCGTGCAAAATAGAAGACACATCGTGGATTCATCCGGTAAAGTATGTAGGCATATGGTGGGACATGATCACCGGAAAAGGTTCGTGGGCCTATACGGATGACGTATACAGCGTGAAACTGGGGCAGACCGACTATTCGCAGGCCAAGCCGAACGGAAAGCATTCGGCCAACACGGCTAACGTAAAACGCTACATCGATTTTGCCGCCAAACATGGATTTGATGCCGTGCTGGTTGAAGGATGGAACCAAGGCTGGGAAGACTGGTTCGGAAAGAGCAAAGATTATGTGTTCGACTTCGTAACACCTTACCCTGACTTTGACGTACAAGAAATCCACCGCTATGCGGCAGGCAAGGGCATCGAGATGATGATGCACCATGAAACTTCTTCTTCCGTACGCAATTACGAACGCCACATGGACAAAGCATATCAGTTTATGGCAGACAATGGATACAGCTCTGTAAAGAGCGGCTATGTGGGCGACATCATCCCGCGAGGAGAACACCACTACGGACAATGGATGGTAAACCATTACATGTATGCCGTAAAGAAGGCAGCCGACCACAAGATTATGGTAAATGCACACGAAGCTGTACGTCCTACCGGACTATGCCGCACGTATCCCAACCTCATCGGCAATGAATCGGCAAGGGGAACTGAATACGAGTCGTTCGGAGGAAACAATGTGAACCATACCACCATCCTTCCGTTCACCCGGCTGATCGGAGGCCCGATGGACTATACACCGGGAATTTTCGAAACAGACTGCAGCAAAATGAATCCGACCAACCATTCACGCGTACGCTCCACACTGGCACGCCAGCTTGCACTGTACGTGACAATGTACAGTCCGCTACAGATGGCAGCCGATATTCCGGAGAATTACGAACGCTTCATGGATGCCTTCCAGTTCATCAAGGATGTGGCCGTTGACTGGCAGGAAACGAAATACCTGGAAGCTGAACCGGGTGAATACATCACCATCGCACGGCACGCGAAAAATTCAGGCGACTGGTTCGTTGGATGCTCAGCAGGCTATAACGGACATACGTCCAAACTGTCCTTCGACTTCCTTGATCCGGACAAGAAATATGAAGCAACCATCTATGCTGATGCAAAAGATGCAAGCTGGGACAAAAATCCCCAAGCCTACACCATCACAAAGAAGAAAGTGACCAGCAAGACCAAGCTGACACTGAAAGCTGCGGTTGGAGGCGGATATGCCATCTCTATCAAAGAAATCAAATAAAAACAGATACAATTACTGATTTAGGGTAAAGATTGATTCTCAGGAAATGCCATTACTTCCGGTCAGAAGGCGGATGCATCGCTTCTGGCTGGAAGTAGAATCCTTTTTCACCGGCAGCACGAAAATTTTCAATAGGCTGAACATTTTTTCTCTTCAGGAGGTATAAAACATTAACTCTAACTTAATTTAATAACATGAAAACAAAAGCAATCAAACAATCAGGCAGATTCTTCCTGCTATGGCTTGCAGGAATGCTGCTGACAGTGCAGGCTTTTGCACAAGAGATTACCGTAAACGGTAATGTGAAAGACAATCTTGGCGAAACCGTCATCGGAGCCAGCGTAGTGATAAAAGGCACTACCAACGGCACAATCACCGACTTCGACGGAAACTTCTCTCTCAAAGCAAAGAAAGGCGACATCATTGTAATCTCGTTCATCGGCTACAAGACACAGGAACTTCCTGCTGCTGCCAATATGAGCGTGGTTCTGCAAGATGACAGCCAGCTGCTGGATGACGTAGTGGTTATCGGTTACGGTTCTGTTAAAAAGAGTGACCTGAGCGGTTCCGTCGTGGCCATCAAAGCAGAAGAAATGAACCGCGGTGCGGTTACTTCTCCTCAGGAATTGCTTATGGGAAAAGTACCGGGCCTCTCCATTTCGCAACCAGACGGCCAGCCGGGCGGCGGTTCTACCATCCGTATCCGCCAAGGCTCTTCACTGAATGCCAGCAACGACCCGCTGATTGTAATCGATGGTATTCCTGTAGCCAATGATGCAGCCCCAGGAACTCCTTCGGCATTAGGTACCATCAACCCGAATGACATTGAAACCTTCACCGTGTTAAAAGATGCCTCCGCCACAGCTATCTACGGTTCGCGCGCATCCAACGGCGTCATCATCATTACAACCAAAAAAGGCACGCAAGACAAGCTGAAAGTGACTTACTCAAGCACTTACACCTTGCGTAATCCCTATAACAGAATGAACACGATGGATGCCGCCACATACCGTGAAGTAATGACCAACTTCTGGGGAACCGAATCATCAGTATATAACTTGCTGAATCAATATCCCGACCAAGCTACCGACTGGCAGGACGAAATATTTCAGAACGGTTTAGCTACCGACCAGAACATCAGCGTGTCGGGAAAAGCAGGATTCCTTCCTTTCCGCGTTTCTTTCGGATACAACAAAGAACGTGGTACGCTGAAAACCTCAGACTACGAACGTTACACCGGCTCCATCAGCTTGAGTCCGAAATTCTTTGATGAACATCTGAGCGTTGACATCAACGTAAAGGGAACTATAAACAACAACACCTTCGCCGACTCGGGTGCTGTGGGCGGAGCAGCTTATTTCGACCCTACCAAGCCGGTAAACAGCACAGACGGCTCATATAACGGCTGGTGGCAGTGGACAGGTACAACGCTGGCCGGACACAACCCGCTCTCTTTATTATACGACGTTAACAATGCAGGAACAACAAAACGCAGCCTTGGAAACATCCAGCTGGACTATAAGATTCATGGTCTGGAGGACCTGCGCGTCAACTTGAATCTGGGCTATGACGTGGCAATGACAGACGGCGACAATTATGACGTTCCTAATTCATACCGCACATCCACCAACACCAACTTCCCCAATTACGGCGGCGGTGCAACATGGCACAACTTGCGCCGCAACCAGCTTCTGGATTTTTATCTGAACTATCAAAAGCAGATTGATGCTATCAAGAGCCATGTAGACGTAACGGCCGGCTACTCTTACCAGCATTTCTATTTTGCCGATCTGAACACGAACCGCTCAAATGTCATGCCTGAACGGGATACTGCCGTAAGCGGATATGAATATAACGAAGAAGAACAGCGCTACTATTCAACCACCGACTATCGGAAACCTTACGAATATTATCTGATTTCATTCTTCGCGCGTTTGAACTACAACCTGATGGACCGCTATCTGCTGACAGCAACCGTACGCCGTGACGGTTCCTCACGTTTCAGCGAAGACAACCGCTGGGGTATCTTCCCGTCTGCTGCCGTTGCGTGGAGCATCATCAACGAACCGTTCATGGAAAAAACCCATAACTGGCTTTCAAACTTGAAGCTCCGTCTGGGCTACGGTAAAACAGGACAGCAGGAAATCAGCTCTTACTACGGTTATCTGGGAACGTATACGACCAATACAGATCCTCACTCTACTTACTTCGGCCACCAACTGATGAAGCCCGACGGCTACAATCCTAATCTGAAATGGGAAACGACTACCACTTACAACGTGGCCATTGACTACGGATTCTTGAACAATCGCATCAACGGTAGCATCGAGTTCTACAAAAAGGACACCAAAGATTTGCTGAACACCGTTGCCTCTGCCGCCGGAACCAATTTCAATACCGAGCTGACAGCCAACGTCGGTTCAATGGAAAACAAAGGTGTGGAATTCAACGTTAATGCCATGGCTATTCAAACCAAAGACTTCTCTTGGGAACTGAACTATAACATTACGTGGAATGACAGCAAGATAACACAGCTGACAGCTACTCCAAATCCGGATTATGGCATGGCTGTAGGTGACAGACAACGCAATCAGGTAGGCTATATTCCTAACGCCTTCTACGTTTACCAGCAGGTATATGACCAGAACGGCAATCCTATACAGAACGCTCTGGTAGACCGCAACAACGACGGAAGCATCACGGAAGACGACCGTTACATCAGCGACAAGAGTCCTGTAGCAAAAGTCTATATGGGACTTAGCTCTCAGTTCATTTACAAGAACTGGGACCTGGGATTCAACCTCCGTGCAAGCTTGGGCAATTATGTATACAACGGAACCTTTGCCGACAACGCGACACTGATGAACTACAGCGACCAGGGATTCTTGTCGAACTTGTATGCAGACTGTCTTAAAACCGGGTGGACAGCCATCTCCAGCAATGAGCAGAAACGTTCGGACTATTTCCTGGAAAACGCTTCCTACCTGAAGATGGACAACATCACGCTGGGATATTCATTCAACAACTTCACTCCAGCGAAACTGTCCGGACGCATCAGTGCTTCTGTACAAAATGTATTTACTATCACCAAGTATAGCGGACTCGACCCGGAATGCAGTGCCATCGACGGTTCATCATGGCCGCGTCCCCGTACCTTTACATTAGGACTGACCCTTAACTTCTAACAGAAAGGAAACAACTTATGAAAACAAAGAAACTATTATATACAGCCATTTTGGCATTAAGCTTTACAAGCTGTGTAAACGATCTTGATGTCGTTCCCCTCGACCCGACAATCAACACGGCAGACCGTGCCTATCAGGATGCAGAAGATTATGAAAATGCGTTGGCCAAGGTGTATGCAATCTGGGCAATGTCAGGACAAGACGGAGCCGGAACGAGCGACATCAGTTTGGGCGATGCAGGTAACACTACCTTGTTGCGCTCATGGTTCATCCTTCAGACACATCCGACTGACGAACTGAAGAACGCAAACAATGATGCCTGGGTGCCCAACCTGAACTACATGAACTGGGGTACAGCCGAAATCGAACCGATCGAAGCCGTATACCAGCGGTGCATGTACATCGTAGCATTGGCAAACGACTTCCTGAAAAACCTGCCCAACGCACCGGAAGAAATCAACCAGGAAAGTCTGCGTGCTCAGGCACGTTTCTGCCGTGCCTTAGCCTACTACACGCTGATGGACACATTTGGCAATCCGCCTTATATAACGGAGAACAATTATTCAATCACTCCGTCTCAGATCGGACGCACAGAAATCTTCAATTTCATCGAAACCGAACTGAAAGCCATCATAGAAAGCGGCGCTTTGCCTCAACGTGCTACCGGCAACGATTACGGCCGCGCAGACCAAGGATCTGCATGGGCATTGCTTGCACGCATGTACCTGAACGCTGAAGTCTACACCGGAACCGCACGCTATGCAGACTGCATGAACGCTTGTCAGGAAGTCATCAATTTGGGCTATGGACTGGCAGATCAATATAGTGCCCTGTTCTGTGGAGACAACGGCGAAAACCCTGACGCAACACAAGAAATCATCTTCCCCATCATGCTCGACGGCGATGCCACACAAACTTATGCGAACCTGGTTTCGGCTTCACGCCCGAACACTGTCAGCGCTGCAGTTGAAGAGGTTGCCGGAGATACCAAATTCCAGTTCTGCCTCAATAACTGGGGAACGCGTGAAGGTTGGGCCGGATACCGCGGAACAAGTGATTTGATACGCACCTTCGAATATACGGACAACAACAATCCGAAAGCCAGCGAAATTCTGGACAAACGGGGAATCTTCCGGGACAGCAACTACGATGACGAAGAACTTTCCATACGCATAGGAAGCACCGTTACGGGAACGTTCCACACCAATGGATGGTGGGTGTACAAATGGACAAACCTTGACCACAACGGCCAGCCGCTGTACGATGCAAGCGTTGCTTCTACGGTTGCCTTCGTCAGCACAGACTTCCCTCTGCTCCGCTTGGGCGACGTCTATCTGATGTATGCCGAAGCTGCCGCACGCACCGGCCAGAACCTTGAAACGGCTGTAAACTACGTGAACCAGCTGCGTGCCCGCGCTTACCAGGGACAAGGCAACTACACCATCACGGCAAGCTGGCTAACCGCAAATGCACAAGTAGGTTACGAAGGTCCGACAGTACAGTTCGGAAACATTCTGAATGAGCGCTGCCGGGAAATGTACTGGGAAGGACAACGCCGTACAGACCTTATCCGCTTCGGGCTTTTCACAGGCAACAGTTATCTGTGGGAATGGAAAAACGGAGCAGAAAACGGCTCCTCAACCAATGAACGCTATAACTTATATCCTATCCCGGTGTCAGATATACAAGCCAATGGCGGTCTGCAACAAAATTCCGGATATTAACCAACATATGCTAACAACAAAAGAACAATAACGTATGAAAATGACAAAATATATGGCAGCTCTCTGCCTGCCGCTCCTTGCCCTAACGGCATGCGAAACCGACAGAGAGATGGCGACATTTGATAGCACCACAGCTACTCCCGCCACGCTTTCCATCAACGGAACAGCACAAGACCTCTACACACTTGATGCCAGCAACGCTTCCGTCAACGTGTTTACTATCGACTGGAGCAAACCAGACTTCGGCCTGCAAGTGCCCGTCACCAACGTTCTGCAAATGGACATCGATGGAAAGAATTTCTCCAATGCACAGGTTCTGACCACCGAAACTGATGTCAAAATCACCTCTTATGCTGTCATCGCAAGCAATTTGAATGCAAACATCCAAACCTTGCTGAACGCATACGGCATGGAAACCCCTACTACACCCGAAGAAGCCGTAACCCTGAACTTCCGCCTTGCCAGTTTCATCACCGGCAGCGCATCCGACTCGCTTTTCTCCGAAGTGCTTAACGTGAGAGTATTACCGTATGAAGGAGAAGCGATTTATCCGTCGCTTGATGTAGTGGGCATAGACGGCAACTGGGACTTTGCAACGAGCCAGAAAATTTATTCGCTTGAGAGCAACGACACCTACAGCGGAATGGTTTATTTCAACAGTTTGCCCGATGGCGGCTGGAAACTGGCCGCAAGCAGTTGGGATAGCGACAAGAACTGGGGAGGCGATGTAGAAGCCGAGGCTTCCACGGCAACGCTGACCGCCGGCGGAAGTAACATCACGGCATACAGCCATAAGAGCTATAACGTCACATTCAACAGGTCAACGCTTGTACTGGAAATGTCGCAGGCACGCGATTACTGGGGAGTCATCGGAATCAACAACAAATGGGGAACAAGCGATGACATCGACTTGGCATTCGGACAAGAAACCGATGCGAGCGGACAGACACAATACTATCTGAGTGCCACGGTAGAAGTACAGGCATCAACTGACGGAAGTACTCACGACACGTTTAAAATCCGCCCCGACCATGACTGGGACGGTGAAATCAACGCTGATAATATAAGCTATGAAGGAGATGTGGCTAAAGACGGCTCCAGCAACAATTTCAAGCTGACCGAAGGAACCGGACAGTATGAAATCAAATGGTACTTCAACAAAGCGGAACAGAAAGTGACCGTCACAAAACAATAAGGCCGTTACCTAGAAACGGAGAATCACACAAGAGGCTGCCTCAGTTTTCATTCTGAGACAGCCTCTTGACGTATAAAGAAAAAACTTCTGGCGACTTTACTTTTCCGCAATGCCAGTTACGCGGGGCGATACAGTCCTGATTATCCAGTCACAATCTGAGCCAATCCACGTGAATCTGCGGTAAAAACCAAAAGGCAAATCACTTCTGCCCCAGCAGCACCTCGTTCACCGCACGCTTCAGCTCAGCCTTAGGCATGGCTCCCTGAGCCATCTGCGGAGTGCCTTCTTTCGGAATAAAAAGCAGGGTGGGGATGCTGCGGATGCCGAAAGCGGCCGACAGCTCCTGCTCCTTGTCCGTATTGATCTTATACACAACGATCTGTCCGGCATATTCAGCCGCCAGCTCTTCAAGAATCGGAGCAATCATCTTGCAGGGACCGCACCAGTCGGCATAGAAATCCACAATCGCCGGCTTGTCGCCTTCGTACGTCCACTTGTCCGGATTCTTTTCGTAATTATACACTTTCTCCAAAAATTCTGCCTTGTTCAGGTGAATCACCTGAGCGTTCTGAGTAGCTTCCATATTTTCAGTCCTTTCTAAATTATTACTCTTTTTCACCTCACTTCCGCATGCCGCATTGACAAGCAACACGCACAATGCAAGACTTAACAGTTTCTTCATTTCTTTCTTCAAGTTAGGTTCTACATCCTTTGTTCAGAAGCCAAAGATAAAGCATTATTTCTTCCCAAACAAATTTCCTTGGGAAATTGTTTATTTTTTACAATTTATAGAGGCACAATTCACCCGCCAGCACGGCACACTTGCCCGCATCCCCACGAAAACGTGATGCAACAGCCTACAGGGCTGACGCATTACTTGATATCATCATTTTGCCATGGTGCATCTAAAAGTTCTGCAAGAAACTCATCACTCCATCCCGCCATTTTTCTTTTA
>JABLTQ010114077.1_pt1 | contig 126687 bp, 108 predicted proteins | sample 7160101 | NCBI WGS metagenome assembly JABLTQ01 (sample SAMN14651228, study PRJNA627086) | human gut metagenome | isolation source: feces | host: Homo sapiens | reverse complement strand
TCCTTGTTCAGTGATATATATATTGGTGTATTCCATTATATATTATCTGTACAAAAAATACCCCCTCTGTGTCTAAAATAAGTTTACCACTTCAGTATGGTGTCGCAATTAATATATTGCAACCCTTCCGTCTGCTCGCAAAAGCTCGCAGCAACCTCCCCTTTCAGGGGAGATATAAAGTGCTTGTCAAATGCTGACTGTCGCAAGCTCGTCGAACTTTTATATGCTCCCTGAAGGGGAGCTGGCATCGCCGAAGGCGATGACTGAGGGTTGTGTTGCGATATATTAATTGCTCGTTAGAGCGTTCTGCTAACTTTCTTGCCTGCCCCTTTGGGGAAGGTGCCGAGCGTAGCGAGGCGGAAGGGGGCGTATACACACGACGCTCTAATACACTCTTCTTCCTTCTACCTTCGTTTTTCTCTTAAGAGGTCCTAGATATGAATTTCAAAAAACTTATATGTTCTGTTTTTATGCTGGCTGCGCTGTGTGCCGCTCCGCTTGCGGCGAGCGCCGCTCCCGTCACAGCGGTGCGCAGCAGCGTTAGTCCTGCTCGTGTACGTCTGGTGTTCGACAGCAGGGAGCCTGTTAAATATACTGCCGAAAAAAACGGCTTGCAGCTGGTGGTTACGTTGCCTGAGGGTACGGCGCTGACGCAGAAGCCTGTCTTTAAGCAGGATGCGGTGATTAAAAGCATCACTGTTCCTGCCAAAAAGAAGAAAAAGGCACAGGTGGTTATAGATTTAACTAAGGATTGCCAGTATAAGCTTTATCCGCTGAAGAATCCTGACCGTCTGGTGCTGGATATTTACCGCATTCCTATCAGCAAAACAACGATGCAGCTTTCCGGCGGCGTTACCTATACCTATGCGCAGGAGGAGCTAAACGGCAGACCGCTGGTAAGCTATCTGGTGAGCGTTGCGCCTTCGGCGCGCCTGGAGCTGAGGCCGTTTTCTGCCGCAGGTATGTATAACGGACGCGGCAGCCTGGCTAAGCAGGCGGCGGAAAGAGGTCTTGTGGCTGCCATCAATGCGTCGTATTTTGATACCGACGGCTGGGTTATCGGCAACGTTAAGGATAAGGGCAATTTTGTCGCTATGGATGCTACGCCGCGCAGCGGTTATGTAGTGCAGGGCAACGAGCAGAAGATTGTGCGCGACATTGCTTACACCGGCAGCGTAACACTTCCTGACGGCAGAGCGCTGCAGCTGAAGGGCATGAACCGTGCGCGCATTGCCAATGATTTGGTGCTGTTTAATTCCTATTACGCTACGTCGACCAAAACGAATCAGTACGGGCGTGAGGTGAAAATCAAAAACGGTCGCGTTGTTGCTGTTTCCACAGCAGGCAATATGTCTTTGGAGCCGGGTTGCGTAGTGCTTTCCGGTCATGGCACAAATGCGGCTGCTCTGGCAGGCCTGCGCCTGGGCGACCATGTAATACTCACGCAGAGCCTTGGCAGCAGCATTGCGGATGCGGCAACGACTGTTGTCAGCGGCGGTCCACTGCTGGTAGAAAACGGCAGGGTGAATGTGCGTACTGCGGAGGAGCAGATGGCTCCCGATATTGCGCGTGGCAGAGCACCGCGTACTGCAATCGGACTGAAGCAGGACGGCACGCTTTTAATGCTTGTTGTTGACGGCAGAAGCAGTGCTTCCGCAGGCATGACACTTGCGGAGCTGGCGCAGTATTTTGTGAAGCTGGGTGCGGTGAGCGCTGTCAATTATGATGGCGGAGGCAGCAGCGAAATGGTCATCAACGGCAAAATCGTCAACAAGCCTTCGGACGGGCGCGAGCGTTTGGTGAGCATCGGTCTGGGATTGTTCATCAAATAAGCTGGTTGTATAGGCAAAATAAAAAACAAGGGGCGGTCACGCGTTAGCTGTGACAGCTCCTTGTTTTGTTGTTGCGGGTTATAGCTTAATCCTCGGTGATGATAACGCCGGTGCCTATGCCGCCGTTATCACTGCAGACAAGCTCCTTAAGGCTTTGGATATCCGCATTGCGCAGGCGGATACAGCCTTCGGAGGCCATGGTGCCGATAGAGGCGGGGTCATGCGTACCATGAATGCCGATGCCGATCCAGCCGGTGTCCAGCGAAAGGAACCAGGGGCCGTAGGCACCTTCGATTACGCCCTTGCCGTCACTGAAATCGTGCGTCCAGTAATGCGCCGGGCAAATCTCTTCGATGCGGAAGGGAACCTGCGCCGAAGGCACGCCTACTGCCGCACCTGTGTAGTAGGAGGGAATAGCTGCTGCACTGCCCCAGGAGGTGGGGGTGCGGTTGTCGCCGGTGTACTGCTTGTCACCGGGATTTTTGGCAACAGCGATAGGATAGCTGCAGACTGCTTGCTCTACGCCCTGCTGATAGACGTCAAGGCGGTAGCTTTGCTTATGGATGCAGATGAGATATCTGGCGTTGCCGAACAGCGCGGACGCAGGCGCCGCAGCTGCCAAGCTGCAGCTTAGCAGCAGGCAGACGCTAAATATTAAGCCTAAAAGTTTTTTGAGCATTGGTGATACTTCCTTAATGCTTATTTAGCAGGCCACGCGTACAAAATCTGCACTTACATAGCCAACCTCACCTTGAGCGTTAATAGCCTTCCACCATTGGCGTCCCTCGGCTTCGAATGCGCCTTTTAACGGTGCTATTTCTTCGCCGGACATCAGCGAATCAATTACATTGCTGTCCGTGGAGGGGGCGGTGCGGAAGTTTACATAGTCGCCGGTTAAAACCAGTTTTACGCCGGGAGCCCAATAGCTTTCCATGTTTTCAAATTTGCTGTAGAGGTTGGATATTCTTTGATTGGAGTATTGCAAACTTTCGGCAGACATGTTGTCTCCGTATTGAGCATAGCTTTTGCTGGCAGGGATAGAGTGTGCATTTTCGGTGCGGAGCTCATCGTAGGTACTGATAAAGGCATTGATATATTTTTTGTTGTCATAAATAGTAGTCAGCCAGTAATCACCGTCACCGGAATCGGCTTCGCCCTTGGCGCTGAAGCTTACTGTGGCGCCGTTACTGTTTTGCTGCACATCATACATCTGCAAGGCGGCAAAGGCAATAGCTTTGGCCTCCATATCGCTTATGTAGATGCCCTTGCGGCTGAAGCAGGGAGCAACATATTCCTCGGCATATTTTTCGGTCATGGTATGCTTCACATCAAAGCGGGTATTTTTCAGCAGAAAGGCTTCTGTTCTGCCGCAGCAGGAGTCAATATCAGTAGGGAGCCTGCTTGCGGATGTATTATATACTGCCGCCTCCATAACAGATGTGCCGGTGAAGAGCATTGCTGCTGCCAGTGCTCCGATAGCAAAATTTTTGATTTTCATAACAACATCTCCTTTCCAGATGTGGAAATTCTAATCTTTGATGCTTATATTATAGCCAAAAAAACGCTTTTGCACCCTACCCCAAAGGGTGATTTCGGGTAGGATAGGCAAAAAAAGCGTAAAAAATTATGTGCCGGTAATTTTTTAACTGCAGATGATTTTCATAATGTTTTATTTAAGAGCGGTTTACAGTCTGTTCACTTGTCAAAATATTGCTGAGGCTGTATAATTTATGTTAGAGAAATATATCTGAAATGAGGTGAGTCACATGGGTAAAAAGTTAATAGTGATTTTGACTATTGCCGCTTTAGGCATCTTTACACTTGCTGCCGTTGGCTGTGCTGCTGTGACTGACCAGCGCGCCGCTGTCAGCGGTATTGTAGTTGCCGATGGACTGGCACAGGAGGGCACCCAGGTTAAGCAGGGTGACATTCTGGTAAAGGTAAAATCTATAGCTGGCGGCAGTATTGCTGCTGCGCGTGCTACAACTGCAGGTAAGGTTAGCCAGGTACTGGTTAAACCGGGTGATAAGATTGAGGCACAGCAGGTTGTAGCTAAGGTTAGTGAATAACGGTAAAGAAAACCGGCGAGCTTCTTAGCCGCCGGTTTTTGTAGTATTATAGAGCAAAATACCGGAAGCGGACCGGTAAATATTTTATTTTTAGGAGCGAGTATGAGAGTATTTTTATTAGCATTATTGTTTTGCTGCCAGCTGCTGACGGCAGCTGCCGCCAATGTTCCTCTGATGCCGGTGCGTGACCTGCGCGCAGGTATGCAGGGCATAGGCAAAACCGTTATCAGCGGTGATACTATTGAAACCTTCAATGTAGAAATTTTAGGTGTCAACGGCAGTGAAGCTATGGGATATAATATTTTTGTGCGCCTTTACGGCGATTTGATTGAAAAGACAGGCGGTGTTGCTCAGGGCATGAGTGGCAGTCCTGTTTATGTAGACGGCAGACTTGTCGGTGCTGTGGCCTTCGGCAAGACCTTCAACGACCCGCATTACTGCTTCCTGACACCGATCGGCAAAATGCTGCCGCTGCTGGACGAACCGAGAGAGCTGCCGGCAGACTGGATTCCTAAGGGAACGGCGCTGATGGCAGGCGGTTTTACAGAATACGGCATGGAATATCTGCAGGAGAAGCTGCAGCCCTTCGGCCTGACTGCTGTCAACAGCGGCGGCACGGGCGCTTCCAGCGATAAGCCGTTGGAGCCCGGCAGCAGTGTCGGTGTTGCTCTGATGCAGGGTGATATGACTCTTGGCGCTCTCGGCACTGTTACCTGGACCGATGACAGCGGTAAGATTCTGGCCTTCGGCCATCCCTTTATGCAGCGTGGCAGCAGCAATTTCTTTATGAATAAGGTGTGGGTGCTGGGCGTAGTTCCTAACCTGCAGAGCAGCTATAAGGTAGGCAATCTGGGCGAGGCTATCGGCAGCATTACACAGGACCGTTCCAGCGGTATCGGCGGTGTAGTAGGCAAGCAGCCTGCTTCTATTCCGATGTTTGTTACGGTCAACGACAGCAGCCGCGGACAGGCCAACAGCATGCGTATGCGTCTGATTGATGATGAGCAGCTGGTGCCTTCGATGGTAGATGCGGCAGTAGTCAATACTGTGAGCAAGACTGTGGACCGCAACGGCGGCGGTACGGCCAAGCTGCATTTTACCATTACCGGCGTGGACAGCAAGAAGGAAATGCTGACGATTGACCGCGAAAATATGTATTATTCCAATGACGCGCTGCTGAAGAACCTGGATGCGGAGCTGACGGAGGCTGTAACGATTCTGATGCAGAACAAATTCGAGCCTGTTCAGATTTACGGCATTAACGTAGAGGCAGAGGTCAGCAATGCAGTGCAGGTGGCGGAAATTCTTAACGTGCGCACCAAGAACGCCAAGGTTAAGCCTGGTGATAAGGTAGCTGTTGATGTTACTATGAAGCCTTACCGTGGCGAAGCATTTACCAAGACGGTTTATTTCAAGGTGCCTAAGGATCATCCGGGCGGCAAGCTGGCGCTGAACGTGCGTGGCGGCAGTAGCATGGCATGGGCTATCGAATTGCTGCGCAAGCAGCAGTCCGAGGGTGTTCCAGCTGCCAAGAAAAAGGAAACACGCCACAAGCTCAGCGATTATATCAAGAGCGTGAATACGGCCGACAAGAATAATGAGCTGATTATTGATGTGGCGATGGGACAAATGCAGCCGCCGAATCCGGAGGCTGCGGCTAACGATGCCGGCCTTGCGGGTATGCTGCAGGGCTCTCCGTTCAAGCAGAAGTATCCCTTTGATTTTATTATTGACGGCGAGAGCGAAATCGTGCTTACTGTTGACAAGTAAATCTACAGAGTGATATTTTCTTTCGCTTAACAAAATTTTTCCCGTTACTGTATCGGTATGGCTGTTTTGTGTCATACATTCGCCATAATTTGGCGGTATAATAATTATGTAAAAAAAGCTGAAGATAAGGATGTAAAGATGCTGAAATCTCTCTGTGAAGCAATGGGCAACAGAATATTGGACTTCTGTGCCGCCAGCGGCAAGCTGACGCTGCTGCTGTTGGCGACGCTGCGACGTCTGAAGGATGCCAACGCTAAGGAGGTTGTGCGTCAGATGGCACTGTTGGGAGCGGATTCGCTGCCGATTGTGATGATGACGATTCTCTGTACCGGTATGGTATTTTCCGTACAGACGGCCAAGGAGTTCGTGCGTCTGGGTGCGTCCTCTTCCGTAGGCGGCATTGTAGCTATCGCTATGGCGCGTGAGCTGGTGCCGGTGCTGACAGGCGTTGTTGTTGCCGGCCGTATAGGTGCGGCGATTGCGGCGGAGCTTGGCACGATGAAGGTTACCGAGCAGATTGACGCGCTGCGTGTTATGGCTGCCAATCCGGTGAGCTATCTGGTGGTGCCGCGCTTTATCGCGCTGGTGCTGATGATGCCAGTGCTGGTTGTTTTTGCCAACTTTATCGGTAATATTGGCGGCTGGGTTGTGGCGCATTATTACGCCGGCATCGGCAGCTTTACTTATGAAAATTCTATCAGGACACTGGCAGAGTTCTATGACGTATTTGGCGGCATGGTCAAAAGCTGTGTCTTTGGTGCGATAATTGCTATCGTGGGCTGCTATAAGGGCCTGAACGCGCCGAACGGCGCTGAGGGCGTTGGTCTGGCGACCACTGCCTCGGTAGTGCTTTCGATTATTCTGGTGTTTATCACCAACTATTTTCTTTCTATCGTTTTGTATGTGTAAGGAGCCGGAAATATGTCCAACGAAGCAATGATTCAGCTCCGACAACTTAAAATGGCCTTCGGCAGCAAGGTAATTCTTGATAATCTTGATTTGGATGTACGTCAGGGTGAAACGCTGGCGGTTATCGGTCCTTCCGGTACCGGTAAGAGTACCATCATCAAGCTGCTGACAGGACTGCTGGCACCTACTTCCGGCAGTATTTTTATCGACGGTCAGGAGGTAAGCGCCTTCACAGAGGATGAATGGGATGGCCTACGCCAGCATATGGGCGTAGTTTTTCAGTATTCCGCTTTGTTCGATTTTTTGAGCGTAGGCGAGAATGTAGCCTTTGGCCTGCGGCGGCACTTTAAGCTGCCGGAGGAGGAAATACAGGAGCGCGTCGGCAAGCTGCTGGAGATGGTAGGCATGCCGAATACGCAGCACATGCTGCCGGCAGAGCTTTCCGGCGGTATGAAAAAGCGCGTCGGTTTGGCGCGGGCGCTGGCTATGCAGCCGCAGATGGTTTTTTATGACGAGCCCACCTCAGGTCTGGACCCGGTAATGACGATGACCATCAGCAGGCTAATACGCAAAACTCAGCAGACGCTGGGAGTAACATCGGTTTTGGTAACACACGATATGGAATCGGCCTATTACGCCGCAGACCGTATCGCTATGCTATATAATGGACGCATTGTGCAGATAGGCACGGTTGCGGAGATAAAAAACAGCACTAATCCTATCGTTAAAGCATTTATTAACGGTACTGAATTGAAAGAGGAGGAGAAGGATGAGCAGCAGTGAGGTTAAGGTAGGTGCCTTTGCATTAGGCGGCGCAGTGGTGCTGGCCGGCATTATTACCTTTATGGGTGCTTTCAGCTTTGGCAAAAAAGGCTATGAGCTGCGCATTAACTATCCTCAGGTAAGCGGACTGATGCCTGGGCATGTTGTGCGCTATGCAGGCGTGCAGGTAGGCACGGTTAAAAAAATTAATGTGGCACACGATAAGGTAGAGGTTATCACAGAAATCAACGATGATATCAAAATACCGCAGGGAGCAACCTTTACGATTTCTTCCGACGGTATTATGGGCGAAAAATTTGTCAGTGTCATTCCTCCTGCTAAGCAGGGTAACGGCTATGTAGCTGAAGGCAGCACGATTAACGGTGTTCCCGGCGGCGGTATGGATGAGTTTTTTGCTTCCTCCGGTGATTTGGTGAAGCGTATGGAAAATATAGCCAATGCCTTTGAAAATGTTTTTGGCGACAAGGAAGTACAGCAGGCCATGAAATCCGGCTTTAAGAATATGAATGACATCGCCGAGAACATGAATACCTTCACGAAGGTCATGGCTGATGTGGCAGTAGCCAACCAGCAGGATATTACTTCGATGATTCATCAGATTAATGAGCTGAGCCAACGTATGAACGGCACGGCGGCACATATCGAAAGCATTATGGCCGGTGTGGACAATAACGGCAAGACAGGCCAGAATGTGGCTGCAATTGCTCAAAATATGGCGGACACCAGCCAGCGTATGGAAAATATTGTCGAGGTGCTGGAAACTGTAGCCAAGGATCCGGTAACACAGAAATCGCTGAAGGAAACGCTGGTCAACGTCAAGGAAACGAGCGAGCGTGCCAACAGAATTTTGGGAACCATCACCGAGGCGAAGGTTTCGACTGACGCCGGCTTTGCCGCCAAGGGCGGTGACTGGCGCGGCAGCTTGGGCGTAACGCTGCATCCTGCGGATGATACCTTCCTTTATATGGGCGGTTATGACATCGGCAATGCCAATAAATTCGATTTTCTCGTAGGCCGTCAGTATGGCAACGCTGCTTTCAGTATGGGTGCCATGCAGGGTGACTTCGGCGTCGGCGCCAGCTATGATTTAGGCAGGGATTTCAGATTGTATTCCCAATTATACGATTTTGATGATCTCAAGGTGCGTCTGGGCGGCGAATTCCGTTTGCATGATAACCTGTCGCTTTACGGCGAAACCATGGATGTGCGCGGTAATAAAGCTAATACTTATATGGGTGTGCGTACTTATTTCTAAAAAATATTTGACAAACAGCCCTAAATAAATATATAATTTTACTACTGACTGATTAGTCAGTTTTAGAAAATGGAGGTTTTTCGGATGAATAGAAATAAATTAACAAAACGTTTCTTGCTTTTATCTGCAGCGCTGACCATGGCACTGGGCCAAAGTGCTTTTGCCGGCGAAACCGTTGCTTTAAATCTGGACGACGCTATGCTGCGTGCTTTCCAGACCAACCCGACTGTAAGCATTGCCCAATACGAGCTTGACAGTGCGCGTGCCAGCTACAACGCTGCCCGCCAGAGCCGCGGTATCAGCATCAGTGCCAACCATGATAGTAATCGTAGCGGTAATAATGATGCGCCTAAGAACATTACAAATACGCATTCTAACACACTGACTGCAGCGCTGCCAATTTTTACCGGCGGTAAATTAAGCGGTACTATTAAGCAGGCAAAGGCTAACTATCAATACAATGAGGTTGGCGTACAGCGCACCTATAACGAAATGCGTTCTACCGTTACCGACGGTTATTTTAATATGTTGCAGGCAGATAATATCCAAAAGCTCAGTGCGGAATCCGTTACCCGTCTGGAGGACCATCTGAAAAATGTTCAGGCACAGTATGATGTTGGCGTTGTAGCCAAGGTTGACGTGCTGCGCTCTCAGGTGGAGCTGGCCAATGCTAAACAGACACTGATTCAGGCAGAAAATGCCTATCAGGTTGCTGAAGCGAACATGAACAAAATCGTCGGTCTGCCGATGGATACTACTCTGAAGCTCGATAATCTGCTTGTTTATAATGCTTATGATAAAAACATGGATGATTGCCTGGCTTATGCTGCCGAGCACCGCCCGGAACTGATGCAGGCTAAATATGGCGTGGACGCTGCCAAGGGCGCATTGTTGGTTGCCCGCAGCGGTCATATGCCGCAGGTTAGTGCAAGTGCTACTCAAGCTTTAGGATCAGATCATTGGTTAGGCGACAATAGAACTAAATGGTATGCTGGTATTAATGTAAAAATGAATGTTTTCGATACCGGCGTAACCCTGTCCAAGATTCACGGCGCTGAGGCTGATTTGAAAAAGGCTGAAGAAACATATCGCGATACCGTGAATGCTGTAAACCTTGATGTTCGCAGCAATTATCTGGGACTGCGCGAAGCAGAAAAACGTATCAGCACCACTAAGCTGGCTGTAGAGCAGGCTGATGAGGATTACCGTATCGCTCAGCTGCGTTATATGTCCGGCGTGGGTACCAACACTGACGTACTCGATGCTCAGGTTGCGCTGACTCAGGCTAAGACCAACTATACTAAGGCTCTGTATGATTACAATACCTCCAAGACCGCACTGGAAACCTCTATCGGCGTACCGATGAGCAATCCTGCTACTGCCGTAAAGGTACAGGCTGCCAAAACTGCAAAAGCTGTTAAAGCAGCCGAAGAAAAAACCGAAGAGGCTGCCAAATAATTAAGGCGTAAATTTAATAAACAGTGACACAATCAGGCCGGTGGGGCATAAATCTCACCGGCTTTTTTATGCGGCTTTAGCCGAGATTTCAGCGGATAAAAGAAATTTCTTCTCAATAAGAGGATGTTTTCTGCTAATGTCGAATAAATAAAAGTCGAAGTATATAAAAAACAGTCTTGTCATATTTTTGTCATAGAATTTTGTTAAACTATTGAATGGTGAAGTGTCATGAAAAAATATCTACAATTTGTTGGAGCATTAATCATACTGCTTGCGGCAGGCTATATCTTTTTAGTTCATACGGTGATGCCTAAATACATTAAGCAGGCGATACCGCAAATGCAGCAGCTGGCAGCGGAATACATCAACGGCAGTGTTTCTATCGGCGGCCTGAAATGGGAAGGCGGCCTGACAGCCGAGCTGACGGATGTTGTCGTAAAGGATGCCAAGGGTGAGAAGGTGGCCGAGCTGCCGCGTACTGTGCTTACGCTGCGCCCATGGCTGGCAATGCAGAAGCCTGAGCGTGCGCTGAGCAGGATTGATGTGATGCGCCCGAAAATATATCTCACAATGAATGACAAAAATAAATGGAATATGCAGAATATGCTGAAGCCGTCGGATTCTGAGAAAACGCCTTTTTACGGTACGCTGGCGGTAGACAAGGGCGAGCTGGTGGTAACTATGCCGCAGGGCAAGTGGCAGTTTGGCGTGGAAGGCAATATCAACGGCGGTGCCAATCCTGATTTTGCCGTGGATTTGTCTGTGACAAGCGGTGCCGATAAGCTGAAGCTGACCGGCACGATGACTACCAAGGGCGAAGGCCGCATGAAGCTGACCGGCGATAAGCTGGCGCTGGCACCCTATGCTGCTTTGGCCAAGCAATACGGTAATGTCGATGAGCTGCAGGGCGGCTTAGGCAAGCTCGCTCTGATTTATGTGAATAAGAACGGCAAGCAGCGCTTTAGCGGTGAAGTGAAGCTGGCAGCACTCAGCGGTAAGCTGAGCCTGGCAGGCGAGCAGCACAGTCTGCAGCTTGACGGCTTGGTACGCGCGGATGAAAATCTGGTGAGCGTCAGCAGTCTTGACGCTCTGGTTGACGGGCAGAAGCTGCACCTGGAGGGTGAAGCCGATTTGCGCAACACCGATTCTCCTTCAGGCTTTGGCGTGCTGAGCAGTGATGCCTTGGCCTATAAAGGATATAAGGCAGAAAAGCTGCGTGTGCCGTTTGATGTATCTAAGGACGTTGTGCAGCTGCATGATGTGAGTGCGCAATACGGCGGCGGTACGATTACCGCTAACGGTACGTATGACCTTAAGGAGCAGGTGCTGACGGCAGACGCACAGCTGCAGCAGGTTACGCAGAGTTTGCCCGGCAAACAGCAGGAGCAGGTGCATATTAACGGCAAGCTTGCTGTTCTGGCCAAGCTGGTGCAGGATAAGCTTACGCTGCACGCTGCTGCCGATACAATGGATATCAGCTGGCGCAGCCTGAAGCTTAACCGATTGGCCTTTGACGGCAGCTATGACAGTAAGGGCTTAGTTATTGATGATCTCAGCTTTTTTGCCGACGGCGGCGGTACCTTGGCTGCCAAAGGACGTGTTGCCAAGGATGGCGCTTTAGCTGTGCATGGACGTATGGCAGATTTCCCGATTGATTCCGTGCTGGCTGCGGCTGGTCAGGATGGACGCGGACTGTGCTCCACCGGCTTTGATGTTGGCGGCACGCTTGATGCTCCGGAGTTTTCCGGTATGGTACAGCTGACGCAGGCTGAATTTATGTCGCAGAAGCTTAACGAAGCACATGGCATTATTAGCATGAAGGATAATATCCTGGGCTTTAAGGAGTTTGCCGCGCATATGGATCAGGGACAGCATATTCTTAATGGTACGATTAATCTGCAGGGCACAGAGCCTGTGGCGGACCTTACGCTGACAACGAAGAACGTGCGCATTGAGCCGCTGATGGTGCTTGTGGGCAAGCCCGATATAGTTACCGGTAATCTTGATAATGTGATGCAGGTAAAAGGCAGCCTCAGCCATCCTTATATTCATGGCGAGGTGCATGCTGCCGATGGCAGTGCCGCCAAGCAGCTGTTTAATAATATCAGCGGTCATTATGCTTATGAGGACGGTCTGCTGAGATTGCAGGATTTTGTAGTCAATGCCTTTTACGGCAGCCTGACCTTGGATGGCACTATGACGGCAGACCAAAGACTGAACTTTGTTATGGATGCCAAGAATGTTGATCTGGAGCATTTGCCGATAAGTGATGATACAGTCGATTTGGGCGGCAAGGTTAATGCTAAGGGACATTTGAGCGGTACCCTCACAGCTCCCTTCTTTGACGGCGAAGTCAGCAGTGAAAAGATAACTGTCAATGGTGAAGCTTTAACAGAGCTGGAAGGAACGCTTGCCAGCAACGGACGTGATAAGAATAAGCTGAATGCTTCTTTTAAGCAGCCTTATCGTGACGACCCTGTCAATTACGGCTTATACAGTGCAGACCTCAATCTCAACCTTGTGCAGCATTATATTGAGGGCAAGGTGGAAAATATTTGGGGTGATATCGGCGGCCTGCTGCGCATGGCGCGCCTGGATTACGATATCAACGGCCTGATGCAGGGACAACTGCTGTTCAGCTACAACGGCCGTGGTGAAGGCGTAAAGATTACAGCTGCAGCCGATAATGTAAAAATTCATGATCTTAATTATGCCCACATGCGTTTTGAAGGACGCGTGGATAAAGGCGGCGTGCTACATTTTGACAATGTCAGACTGCAGGAGCAGGACGGCGTAAGCGATAGAGGAATTATCGCTGTCGGCGGTTCGATTGATATTAAGCAAAAGCTGTTGGATGTAGAGGCTGCCGCAGTGAAGGCTAACCCGGCGATTGTAACTGCAGTCATGAAGAATCCGCCGGAAATCAAGGGTGAAACGGATATGCTGGTGCAGGTGCATGGCAGCTTTGACAATCCTCAGGGAACAGCTTCGCTGGAAATTACCAACGGTTCTGTTGCCGGCGTAAGTGTGGACGAGCTTACCGCAATGCTGGCGCTGGCCGACGATAATATTAAGCTGCAGCAGCTGATTGCGACTAAGGATGCTTACGGCGTCAGTGCAGCGGGTGATATTCCGCTTGATTTGTTCCGCGATAAAAAACAGCGCCGTAATCCTGATGCACAGATGAATATCGTGATGGATCTGGATAAGGCGCGCCTGGGAATTTTGCCGGCGCTTACTAAAATGGTTGAATGGGGCGTAGGCGATACACAGGGTAAAATTCGTCTGGCCGGTACGTTGGAGGAGCCGCTGCTTTTCGGTTCAGTTAAAATAGCCGGCGGCAGTGTTAAGGCTAAATATATCAACACAGTCTTTGATGATATTAATCTGGATGTGGTGTTTAACGGCAATACCGTACAGCTGAAGAATCTTTCTACTAAATTAGGCAAGGGTACGCTCAGTGCCGAAGGCAGCTATGCACTGCATACCGATTCTGATACAGCCTACAGTCTGCATATCAAGGCAGATAAGGTACAGCTGGTCTCCAAGATTTTCACCGGTACGATTACGAGTGATGTAACCTTGCAGCCGGAGCAATATCCGGATATGAAAAACCGTAAGGGCAATACTGTACCGCCGATGGCCTTCCGCCCGCGTATCAGCGGCAGTCTGCGTTTGGATGATGTGCTGATTAATATGCCGACGGTACCCGAGCTGGGTGAGGGCGACAGCAACATAGGCCTCGATATGAAGCTGGTACTGGGCCCGAAGGTACATTTGTATAACAGCTATCTGTATGATATCTGGCTGAAGGGCGGCATTGATATCAAGGGCAGCACACGCTTCCCGATGATTGATGGTACGATTAAGGCCGATAAGGGTACAGTAAAATATCTGCGTACAGACTTTAAGCTGAATCAGGCCGGTCTGGTATGGGTTGATCCCGGCAGCTTCCTGCCGAACGTAAATCTGGACAGCACAGCGCGCTTCAGCCGTTATAACATTTTTATGAAGATTAACGGTCCTGTAAGCGAAATGGATTTGCAGCTTACCAGTGATCCGCCGCTGACACAAAATACGATTGTGCGTATGCTGACGCTGCAGCGCGAAAGTGCGGGCAGTAACGAGGTTACCGGTGATGATATGGCAAATCTGATGACTGTCGGCCTGCAGATGACAGTGCTGGGTGACGTGGAGATGTTTGTCAAACAGACATTGGGACTTGACCAGTTCCGTATCTACACCGGCAAAACACGCTCCGGTATTGGCTTTGAAAGCGCTTATGACCGTAATAAAGAGTTGACGGCAGATGACAAAAACCAGTATAATGTTTTAGTAAGCAAATATCTTAATAATAATTTTATGATTGGTTATACAACAAGCTTTGATGCTGTTGACAGAAGCATTTTCGGACAGTACGATATCAGTAAGCACATGAATATCACTTATTCACGCAGCTACGATATGTCGAAGTATCCGAAGGACTGGTATGGCTTGGAATATAAGATTTCGTTCTAAGCAAAGAATATTTTACGAGAGGAGGTGAACAGATGCTGCAAGGATATCTGGAAGAGCTGCGCAAGACTTCGCTGCTGGAGCCGGAAGAAGAGCTGGAGCTTTGGCGGCGTGATGCTGCCGGTGACGAAGCAGCACATCAGCGCCTGATGACAGCTTACCAGCCGTTGGTTTTCAAAATTGCGTCGAGCTTCAGGCTGCCTGAGGCCGATACAATGGAGCTGATTCAGGAAGGCATGGTGGGACTGCTGGAAGCGGCGGAAAGATATGATTATAAGCGGCAGGTAGCCTTCAGCCTGTTTGCCTCATACCGTATCAGAGGAAGCATGGTAGATTATCTGCGGCACAGCACGGATAAGGGCATGCTTTATCTTGACAGTGAGCTGTCCAAGGGCTTTACCTTAAGTGATGCTCTGCCGTCGGAGCTGGCATCTCCCAGCGAGGTGACGGAACAGCATCTGCTCTGCGAAAAGGTGGCGCAGGCGATGGACCGCCTGCCGCTGAAGGAGCAGCAGGTGCTGCAGGGAATGTACTTGGAGGACAGGCCGGCGCAGGCAGTTGCCGATGCTATTGATGTAAGCCTCGGTCATGTTTACCGTCTGCAGAAGCAGGGTGTGCGCCGTATCCGCGGCATGCTTTCCCGCTTTATACATGAATTTAATAAGGAATAGTATTTAGGCTGATAAATAACGAAAAAAAGCGAAAACGCAAGTTAGCTTTACTAAATCTGTTGTAATCATCTGAAATGACTTGTGAAAACTCAAGGCAGCAGACGATTATATAAGACATAGTTATTAAAAATAATTATGCACAGAAAGGGGTAAAAGCATGACGCAGTCAAGCCGTACATTGTTTCAACGCATCCGCTGTATAAAGAGCAGTCTGGATAAGGCGGAGCAAAGCTTTATGGATAATAAGGATATACGGGGCGAGCTTGATTTGATGCTGGCGGAGGCTGAGCTGAAAAATCTGCGTCGGAAGAAGGACCGCCCCTGGAGCTGGAACCGGCAGGTTCTGGCAGGATGTGCAGCTGTTTTGCTGATAGTTGCCGGTTTTGGCGGCTGGTGCTTTGCCAGAAACCATTACCGTGTGAAGGCGCAGGCTGCGTTGCCGCCGCCTGTGGCAGCACCTGTGGTCAAGCCGGAGCAGAAAATACCGGTGCAGGCTGTGGTGCCCAAGACTGCAGCTATACAGAAACAGCAAGCTAAGTATACACCGGTACAGGAGAAACAAGGCACTCCCGACCGTGTTACTATATCTAAAGCCGATATGCACAAATTAGTGCAGTCAGCGCGAGTTGAGTTGAGTAACTCTAAATGAAATATGAGGAGGAATATCAATTGAAGAAACAAAAATTATGGCGGCCTTTGACAGTGGGCCTGACAGCAATGATGCTGGCCGCACCTGTCTATGCCGAAGAAATTCAGACACCTGCTATGGGTGCTGATACCTCTGTAACGCAGACTGCACAGTCACAACATCAGGAGGAAAACAAGCTGGCTCCCTATATCGGTAAGACCATTACCAAGCAGATTATTGAGGGTAATGTTGCTGTGCCTGAGGCTGAAATTGCCGCTGCTTTGAAAACCAAACCGGGAATGCAATTTACCGAAGCAGGCCTGAGCGAGGATTTGAGTGCTATTTATGATTTGGGATGGTTCTATGACCTGCGTCCGGAATTCAAGACGGTACCGGAAGGCGTACAGGTAATTTACCATGTTATGGAAAACCCTGTATACCAAAAGACTGAAGTTGAAGGCAACACTGTACTGAACAAGCAAAGAGTTGCAAGCTTCTTTGACCTGGAGCAGGGCAAAATCGCTAATCTGAAGAATATCAATAAATGCGTACAGAAGCTGGAAGAGGAATACCGTTCCAACGGTTACATCCTGGCGCGTGTTACCGACGTGCATATGGAAAAGGACGGTACTCTGAAGGTTGCTGTCAACGAAGGCGTTGTTGAAGGCTTCAAGGTTAAGGGCAACGTAAAAACCAAGGATTATGTTGTTACCCGTGAAATGAAGCTGAAAAAAGGTGAGCCGTTCAATGCCAAGGCTGCCCGCCGCAGTATGCAGCGCGTATATAACCTGGGCTATTTTGAAGACGTTAACATTAAGCTGAATCCGGGCCGTGAGCCTAACGGTGTTGAAGTAGAAATTTCCGTAGTTGAAATGAATACCGGCACCTTCGGTATCGGCGCAGGCTACAGCAATGCCGACGGCTTTGTAGGCATGGTTTCTATCGGCGATAAGAACTTCCGCGGTATCGGTGACAAGATTAACCTGCGCTGGGAGTTCGGCGGCGAGGATAACAAGAACTATGACTTCAGCTATACCCGCCCCTGGCTGGATGACAAGGAAACCAGTGCTACCATTAACCTTTACGATATTACCAACGAATATGCCGATTACAATATCGACGGTGACGAAATTGCCCGTTATGACAAAAAGCGTCGCGGTCAGGAAATTACCTTCAGCCGCAGAACCCATAATGAATTTGTCAGCAACTACATCACGCTTAAAAACCGTGATGATATCTATAAGGGCGAAGCTGATGGCTACGAAAATGATCCTAATCAATATTATGAACCTGGATTTAACAAGAGTGATAAATTTGAGAAGGACTGGATGCCAGAAAATTATATGGACCGCCGTAAGGAAAACTTCGGTGTTACCCGCAGTATTACTTTGGGACGCGTATATGATTCCCGCGACAACATCTATGATCCGCATGAAGGCAAGCGTATCGGCTACAGCGTAGAATGGGCCGGCGGCATGGGCGGTGACTTTGACTTCACCAAATGGACCGCTGACTGGCGCTACTACTTCCGTGCAGGCGGCGAAAGCGTTTGGGCATTGAATTTGGGCGCAGGCTATGCCAGCGGCGATATGCCGTTGTCTCAACGCTTCACCATGGGCGGCAGTGATACCCTGCGCGGCTATGAGGATGACCAGTTCCGCGGCAACAGCATGCTGAAGGCAACTCTGGAATACCGCTTCCCGATCGTCAAGAAGGTTCAGGGCGTACTCTTTACCGATAACGGTTATGCATGGGATAAACGCCATGAGGATGAATTTGATATGGGACTGCTCAAGAACAGCTACGGCGTAGGTCTGCGTATCAACTCTCCGCTGGGACCGGTTAAGCTGGACTATGGCTACGGCGAGGATGGTGGCAAGTTCCACTTCAGCTTTGGTGGACAGTTCTGATTTTGCGGAGAATATTTAGGCTATGAAGCTGAATAAGATTCTGTTCTGTGCTGCAATGACAAGCATCTTGCCATTGCAGCATGCTTTTTCTGCACCGGTTAACAGTGTAGAAGTACAAGTTATAGATACTAACGGCGGCACCAGCCAATTGCTGCTGCAGAAGATGAGCAGCAGCATGCAGGTGGTGGCGGACCAGCTGTTTATTGATAAGGATACGGCAATGATTGACGCGGCCGGGGAGGACTATGCCCGCCTGCTGACGGAAATCGGCGACAGGGTATTTACCGGCTACGAGCTTACTGATGTTAAGCTGAATGTAGGCGAAACTACACAGGTGAAGCTGTACGCACGTCCTTGGAATAAGGTTATAGAAAAGCCGCTTATCGATTTGCAGTTTTCTGGAGTAGAGCCACAGACGGCGGCGCTGCTCGAGCAGCGTATTCCTGCGCTGCATGCTCAGCTGGAGCAGGCTATCAGCGGTGCGTCGGTGGATGCCGGTGACTGGGCCGGCGGCGTACTGCGCAAGCTGGTACGCAGCGAGGTGCAGGCACAGCTGCCGGAATTTAAGCCGGCGGTGGATGTGTTGCAGGAAAACGGACGCACGGTAGTGCAGGTCGTTATCTATCCCGTAGGACAACTGGTGCGTAATATCCGCTATGAATTACGCAGTGAGGCTATTCCCAATGTGCTTTTGATGAAGCTGAAGTATAAATATGCCGGCGAATGCGACAAGCTGCGCGGTTTGCCTGTTGCTTATGTGCAAAGGCACCGTCAGGAGCTGGAGCAGCAGCTTTTAGAAAAGCTCATGACTGAGCCGGAGGTAAAAAATTATCAGCTGCGCCCGGAGATTAAAATTACTCCCGGTGCTGATCTCGGCGTAAATATTATGATTGAATCGGATGATTATAAAATCTGGTTTGAGGGCTATGGCGACATCGGCCGTGATAAGGAAAATCTTTCCGGCAAGGCGCATCTTGGTAAAATGATTTCGCCGCACGATGAGATTTTCGGTGAGGCGGAGGTTATCCTAAATAACGTACAATGGCGTTTCGGCACAGGATATACGCATTATTGGGGCAAGAGCGGCTGGAGCTACGTACGGCGCATACCGATAGGCGACAATAATTATCGTCTGGAGTACAGCATGAGTCCTAAATGGCGTTTGCGTGTCGAGCATTTTTCCGGTGATAACCGTAATGAATTTGCGGTGCGCTACCGCATTCATGAATTCCTTAGCGCGGAATATGTTTACGGCGGTAAGGATTTTTACCTGCGTCTGATAGGAAATCTCTAGCAATTCTTGAAAGAATTAGCGCAGGCTGATATAATAAGATATATTATTGCAACAGACAGTACAAAAACGGATGACGGCAGCTTGCTGCTGTTTTCTGCTGTTGTAGCTTCTGAATTTTTGTATGAGGAAAAGAAGGTAGGGATTTAGATTATGATGCAGAAATTGCGTAACCCTAAAAATGTAAAGCTGATCTCCTTGTTTGTAGCAGCGATTTTCGTACTGGGCTGCTTTGCGCTTTCCGTAACGCAGAGCGGTGTAGGCAAGAGTGCTTTTGCCGCTTCCAGCGAATCCGCTATCGGTGTAGTTAACTATCAGATGCTGGTAGCACAAAGCCCGGATCTGAACGACGTTAATACAGCCATGAACAAAGAAATCGAAGCTGCCCAAAAGGATTTCAATGAGAAAAGCAAAACCATGAATGAGGCAGAAAAGAGAAAGTATTATACTCAGACTCAGGAACGTCTGGCTAACAAACAAAAAGAGCTGATGGACCCTGTACTGAAGAAGATTGAAGCCAGCATCAAAAAGATTGCTGACAAAAAAGGTCTGGCAGTTGTAGTAGATAAGAACACTGTTGTTTTCGGCGGTGTAGATATTACCGACGAGGTTGCCAAGGCTATGCAGGCAGGCAAATAACAGCTTCTGCAGCGCTGCTGCTCTGAAGTTGGCAGCTTGCCTTGTGTAATGGCAATTTAATCGCGGTATTTACGGATGGACAGCAATGTTATTGGAGGCAGGCATGAAGAAGAACAAGCTGGTAAAAATAAGTGCTATTATTGCAGCTGCTCTGCTGATTTCGGCATGCAGTACCAATGTCCGGGGACCGCAGGAAAAAATTGCTGTTATCAACTGGGAGCAGGCGGTAAGCGCCCATCCTCAGTATGCTAAGCTGGAGCAGGGTGAAAAAATTCTGCAGGATTTGCTTAATAAGCGTAAAGGTCAGGAAGAGCTGGCCAAGGCGCAGCTAAGCAGCCTGAATAAGCTGCGCAGTTTGCGGCAGCTCAGCCAGCAAAGCTTTATGGAGGCGGATTTCAATACCCGTATGGTAGAACAGAGGGAGATTGAAAATGCCAAGCTCCAGAAGTTTGTGGCACAGGCTGAGGCAGATGCTGACAATCAGCTGGCTGCACGCAAAAAAGATGTCGAAGATGCCTATAAGCTGAAATTATTTAATCTGCGGGCTCTTCTGGAGGCTGTTAAAATGAAGCCTGATGAACGTCAGGCCGTTGAAAAACAGCTGCAGGAGCTGCAGAAAGAGCGCGGTGCGCAGATTGCCGAGCTGCAGGCGGAAAAACGCCGTCTGGTTGATGCTAAGGTACTGCCGTATAAGGCAGAAGCCGAGCAGCGGATACGTGATATGGCGCAGCAGCAGCATGCTCAGGCTATACAGCAGCTTAAATCGCCGGAGGAACGCGACAAGGAAATGCTTGACGCAGCACCGAAGGCCTTCAATAATGCACTGAGTATTATAGACAGAGAAATTGATAAGCAGCAGGAAAAGAACGATAGCCTGAAGAAGCAAATCAATCAGGATATCGAAAGCCAGGCTGTGAAGCTGGCGCATGAGCGCGGCTATACTATTGTTTTCAATAAGTTTAGAGTTAATATGAAGGCAGAGGATATTACCGCTGCTATAATAAAGGCCCTGAAAAAGGCATGATATTGTTAAGTGCCCGGGCCTGATATGAGCTATAATTAAGTGAGGTTAAAAATTATGAAAAAAATTATTGCCGGTCTGATGATTGCAGCGTCTATGTTTACTTTCGGCTGCAGCGGACGTAATGCTGATTTTGGTACTGTTGATATGAGCAAGATTGAAGCAGAAGCTCCTATCGTAAAAACAACTCAGGAAGATGTAACTAAAAAAATGACCGACCTGAAAACCCAGATGGATAAGGACATGGAAGGCAAAACCGGCGATGATGCCAAAAAGGTTGCCGAAGATTACGGTGCAAAAGCTAAGCTGATTCAAAGCGAAGCACAAAATAAGCTGAAGGCCAGCTTGGATACTGCTCTGAAGCAGGTTTCCGACGAGAAAAAGCTGGGCGCTATTTTAGACAAGCGTGCCGTTCCTCAGGGCGGTACCGATGTTACCGGTGACGTAATTGCAAAAATGAAATAAGCAGCACCCTGAAGCGGGCGGATGGTCCGTCCGCTTTTTGCGTAAGCGGCTTTATGGTGGAGGTATGAAATGGAGAAGAGTGTACAAGAATTAGCAGAATTTTTAAAAGGCACGGTAGAGCATGATAACCCCGAATTGCGCATTACCGGCGTTAACGGACTGGTTGAGGCAGGACCGAAGGATATTTCCTTTGCGGTGCCGCCGCATGTAGAGCACTGTCATCTCAGCAAGGCCGGCGTAATGGTTCTCAGTTCCGAAGACCCGGAGCTTGACGGACGCCCTGTTATCAGAGTTGCCAACCCGCGTGCAGCCTTTGCCGCACTGCTGGAGCTGTTCCGTCCGCAGGAAGAGGTTGAGCGTGTTATCAGTCCTTATGCTTATGTATCCAAGAAGGCAAAGATTGGCAGCAATGTTGCTATTCAGCCCTTTGCTGTTGTTGAGGATGATGCCGAAATCGGCGACGGCTGCGTAATCTATCCGCATGCTTATGTCGGCAAGCGCGTAAAAATGGGCAAGGATTGTACCATTTATCCTAATACCACTATCCGTGAGGACTGTGTACTGGGTGACAGAGTTATTCTGCAGTCCGGTTCTGTAATCGGCGGCGACGGCTTTGGCTATATTACCCAAAACGGCAAGCACAGCAAGGTGCTGCAGACCGGTAATGTAGTGCTGCAGGATGATGTAGAAATCGGCAATAACACCTGTATCGACCGTGCTACAGTTGACAGCACTATCGTTGGCAAGGGCACCAAGATCGATAACCTGGTACATCTCGGCCACAACGATATCTTAGGTGAAAACTGCCTGGTTGTTGCTCATGTAGGTATTTCCGGCAGTGTAACCGTAGGCAACAATGTTACCTTTGCTGGTCAGGTTGGTACTGTCGGTCATATTACCATCGGCAGCAACTGCGTCTTTGGCGGCAAAACCGGTATTACCAATAACGTTCCTGACAATTCCGTTATGGGCGGCTTCCCTGCAATGCCTATGAAGGAATGGCTGCGTCAGGAAGCAAATCTGCGCAAGGTGGGCGATATGCTCAAGCGCGTCAAAGCTCTGGAAAAGGAATTGGCAGAGCTGAAAAAATAATAGGGTGGTGAAAGCTTGTTAGGTTATTATATAGTCAAGCTTTTTAGTAAATTTATGTGCATCTCCCCCATGTTGCTGCGCAAGCTGGTGGCAAAATTCCTGGGCAGCGTAGCAGTGGCGGTTGTACCGCGCTGGCGTATGCAGATGGCAGAGGCCAATATCCGCGAATGCCTGGGGGTTGACGAAGCAAGAGCTGCGGAAATCGCTGCAGACAGTCTGCACCGCTTCGGCCGCATGGTCGTTGAGGTTATGCGCTTCCCGCTGCTGAATAAGGATAATATTGACAAGAAGGTAAAGGTAGAGGGCCTGGAATATCTGGAGGCTGCTTATGCTCAGGGCAAGGGCGTCATTATGGCTACAGGTCACTACGGCAACTGGGAGCTTTTGGGCGCTACCGTAGCGCTGCACGGTTATCCGATGCTTTCTATTACCCGTAAGCAGAACAACGGTCATATGGATAAGCTTATCAATGAATTCCGCCAGATGGTGGGACAGAAGGTTACCTATAACCGTGGCGAGCATGGCCTGCTTGCTATCAGCCGTATGCTGCGCGAAAAAAATCTTCTGGGCATCCTTTATGACCAGGATACGAACGACGATGGCGTACGTATCGACCTGTTCGGCAAGGATTCTGTTATCCCTATGGGACCGGCGGCGCTTTCGCGTATTTACGGTTCGCCGATTTTACCAATCTTTTTGCACAATAATACAGATGGCACCTGTACGGCTAAAATCTATCCTCCCTTGTACACCCCGAAAACAAAAAACAAGGAGCAGGATTTTTATGCGGTAACCCGTGAGCTGGTGACAATACTGGAGCATGAGATTATTGCGCATCCGGAAATGTGGTTCTGGGTGCATGACCGTTGGAAAGACGGACGCCAACGTTTTGGCAGAAAAAAATAAATTTGATAAAGGAGGAGCAAAATGACCGAGCAAAAAAAGGAATACCAGCATACAATTGCTAAAGAGGTATCCTATTCCGGCATTGGTCTGCATTCCGGCAAGGATGTGCTGATGACACTGAAGCCGGCTGAGGCTGACACAGGTATTGTCTTCGTCCGTACCGATTTACCGGGCAGACCGGAAATAAAAGCTTTGCCGGAGAATGTAAGCTCCACGGTAAAGGCAACAACACTTAGTGCAAACGGTGCTGAGGTTTTTACGGTTGAGCATCTTATGGGTGCGCTGTCTATGATGGCGATTGACAATATCCGTATTGAAATGTCTTCCCCGGAACCGCCGGTAACCGACGGCAGTGCTAAGGTTTTCTGCGAGCTGATTGAAAAAGCAGAACCGGCGCAGCAGGAGGCAGAGCGTCATATATATGCCGTTGATAAAGCATTTTCCGTTTATGACAATGACCGTTATATCGTTATTTTACCTTATGACGGCTACAGAATTTCTTTTACATCCATCAACAGTCATCCTATGCTGGGAACCCAGTATTTCGATATCCTGCTCGATAAGGAGAGCTTTAAAAAGGATATTATGGCCGCCAGAACAGTGGCTTTTACTTCCGAGCTGGAAATGCTGCGTAAGATGGGCCTGGGCCTTGGCGGTTCGTTAGAGAATGTAGTTGTTTTTGATGATGAAAAAATTCTTTCGGTTCCGCGTTTTGACGATGAACTGATCAGACACAAGATTCTTGATGCCATTGGCGATTTGTATCTGCTGGGACCGATTAAAGCGCATGTTATTGCCGTAAAAACCGGACATGCGTTTAACTCGCAAATCGCTAAACAAATTCAGGCTTACAGAACAAAGGGGGAGTAATAAATGACAGTATTAGATATTAACGAAATTAAAAAGATCCTGCCGCATCGTTATCCGATGCTTTTGGTTGACCGCATTCTGGAAGTTGAACCTATGAAACGCGCAGTAGGTATTAAAAACATTACCGCTAATGAAATGCAGTTCTTAGGTCATTTTCCTAATGAACCGATTATGCCCGGTGTTCTGCTGATTGAGGCTATGGCTCAGGTTGGCGGCGTTGCTATGCTGTATCCGGAAGAAAACCGTGGCAAGATTGCTGTTTTCGCTAAAATAGACAATGTACGCTTCCGCAAGCAGGTTGTGCCCGGTGATCAGGTTGTAACCACCGCTGAGGTAACTAAAATCATGCGCGGCAGCATGGGTATCATTCATTGCGAGGGTAAGGTTGACGGCAAGGTTGCCTGCGAATGCGATTGCACCTTTGCTATTATGGACCCGAAAGAAAATTAATCAGCAAAATACAAAAAAGCTGTAATTGGTAGAATAAGCGAGCAATACAGCTAAAATTAATGCTAAATTCATTTAACTGTGATTTTTGTAGTGTTAAAAATCGTGGATACCTGTGATTATAGTATTATATTTATATTTAATTGCTTGATTAATATCTTATTTGGGGAGTGAAAATAATGAGTTCGGTTATTATGCCAACTAGTGGTATCCATGAAACTGCAATCATTCATCCGTCTGCTAAAATTGGCAAGGACGTAAGCGTAGGTCCTTATGCTGTCATCGACGAAGATACGGAGATTGGCGACGGCTGCGTGATTGGCGCACATGTGACTATCCATCCATATACTAAAATCGGCAAGAATTGCCACTTTTTCCCGGGCTGCTCTATTGGTGCGGTACCGCAGGATTTAAAATTTGTAGGTGAAAAAAGCTATACTATTATCGGTGACGGCGGCAGCTTCCGTGAATGCTGCACTGTTCACCGTGCATGCGGTGAAGGCAACGAAACCCGTATCGGCAATAACATCTTGATGATGGCCTATACTCACGTTGCACATAACTGCATCGTGGGCAATAATGTTATTATGTCTAACGTTGCAACACTTGCAGGTCACGTTATCGTTGAGGACCGTGCTGTTATCGGCGGTTTGTCTGCGGTACACCAGTTCTGCAAGATTGGCCGTAACGCAATGATCGGCGGTATGGCACGTGTAACCCAGGATGTTCCTCCGTTCATGATCTGCGCCGGTGACCCCGCTTTTGTTTCCGGTCTGAACAGCGTAGGTCTTTCTCGTGCAGGTATGCCGGTTGAAGAACGCAGCGAGCTGAAAAAGGCTTTCCGCATTCTTTATCGCAGCGGTCTGCCGCTGCAGGAAGCAATCAGCACTATGGAGCAGGAGCTGACAAGCTCTGAGCCTATGGAACATCTGATGCGTTTCCTGCGTAATGTAGAACGCGGCATCATCCGTACACGCAGAGGCTAAGGCTATGGAGGTGCTGGGCGTACTTTCAGGTGTCGGACATCTGCCGGTAGAGGTAGCACGCTCAGCGAAAGAGCTGGGTTACCATGTTGTCGCTGTAGGTGTTGTTCCCGGTATTGACGAGGAGCTGCCCGGCAGTGTTGATGTTTATTACGATATCAACATCGGCAAAATCGGCAAGATTATTTCTACGCTGAAAAAAAATAAGGTTACCAAGGTCACAATGATCGGCAAGGTGACAAAGGAAGTTTTGTACAAAGCAGGCAGGATTGTTCCTGATCTGCGGGCGATAAAAATTTTGGCCACCATTCCGGACCGCAAGGATGATACTATCATGAATGCGATTGTCAAGGAGCTGGAGGACGAAGGCATTGAGGTTATGGATCAGACCTTATTGATTAAACCGCTGCTGCCGCCGCCCGGTGTTCTGACCAAGCGTAAGCCTACGGAGGCAGAGCTTGCGGATATGGAATTCGGTTTTGAGATGGCCAAAGCCATCGGCGGATTGGATATCGGTCAGACCGTTGTTGTAAAAAATCGTGCCGTTATGGCGGTAGAAGCGATTGAAGGCACTGATGCCTGCATTCTGCGCGGCGGTTTTTTAGGCAAGGGCGGCGTTATCGTAGCCAAGGCTGCCAAGCCGAAGCAGGACCAACGCTTTGATATTCCCGGTTTCGGTACGACGACGATTGAATCAATGATTCACGCCGGTGCTACAGGAGCTGTTATTGAAGCAGGTAATACTATCATTCCGGAGCGCGAAAAGGTGATAGCGCTGGCAGATGAGCATAATATTACCATTCTTGTAAAATAAATATCGGAAAAATTTCGTATTTCTTAGCGGCTGATAGCTTATGTCAGCCGCTTTTTGTGTTATAATATATACTGAATATATATAGGTAAATGCAAGGAGACATCATGGCGAAAATATTAATATCTGCCGGAGAAGCCTCTGGCGATATCCATGCAGCTGCTGTGACTGCTGCTATAAAAAAACTTGATAGCAAGGCCGAGGTTTTTGGTATGGGCGGCGACGCTCTGCGCAAGGCCGGCGGCGAGGTGCTGTGGGACATTAAGGACCACGGCGTAATGGGTTTTGTGGAGGTTATCCGCAAACTGCCTGATTTATTCCGTCTGCGCAGTGATTTTGCGCGCATTATGGACGAACGCAAGCCGGACTGTCTGGTAGTTGTCGATTACCCCGGTTTTAATATGAAGCTGGCTAAGCTGGCTCACGATAAAGGAATTCCCGTTGTATCATATATTGCTCCGTCGGCATGGGCCTGGAACAAGGGCCGTGCCAAAATGGTTGCGAAAATAGTGGATAAGGTTGCCTGCATCTTTCCTTTTGAATACGATGTGTACAAGGAAGCAGGTGCTCCCGTAGAGTTTGTAGGTCATCCGCTGCTGGATATTGTACATCCTACGATGACCAAGGCTGAGGCTGAAGCCTGGGCCGGCAAGCAGCCCGGCAAAAAACTGATATTGCTGATGCCCGGCAGTCGTCTTATGGAAATTGAAAAAATGCTGCCGACGCTGTTGGCAGGTGCTAAGCTTTTAAAGCAGCAGTTGCCTGATGTTCAGTTTGTTATGCCGCGCGCTAATACCATTCCGCTTGCTATGCTGCAGGAAAAAATTGCGGCGTATGGCATTGAGGTAAAAATTACCGAAGGTCATAACTACGATTTGTTCAGTGTGGCGGACCTGGCGCTGGCTACCAGCGGTACGGTAACGCTGGAGGCTGCTTTGTGCGGACTGCCGAGTGTTATTGTTTACCGTACTTCCGCACTGAATGCTTTTATCGCGCGTTTGGTAATCAATATCCCCAATATCGGCTTGCCGAATATTGTTGCGGGCAAAACGATTATGCCGGAGCTGCTGCAGGAGGACTTCACCCCGGAAAAATTAGCGAAAACTGCAGTAGAGCTTTTGCAGCCTGAGCGTCAGGCACAGCTGCAAAGCGATTTGGCATATATGAAGCACAGACTTGGTGAACCAGGTGCGGTAAACCGCGTTGCTCAATTAATCTTAAAAATAACTGAGGAGAAAAAATGAATTTATACCTTCGAGCATTGAAATATGTAAAAGCCTATTGGATGCGTGCGCTGGCAGCGCTTATCTGCACCGGCATTGCCTCCGGCTGTACTGCTTATCTGCCTTGGGTTATCAAGGATATGGTAGACCAGGTTCTGCGAGATAAGGATACATCCATGCTGAACTATATTGTAATCAGCATTGTGGTTGTTTTTATTATCCGCGGTGTTTCCTATTACGGACAAAGCTATCTGATGAACTATGTCGGTCAGCGTGTGATTATTGATATCCGCAGGGATGTTTTTGAAAAGCTGCAGCGTTTAAGTATGAGCTTTTATGACAAGCATAAAACCGGTACCATTATGAGTTATGTTACTAACGACGTTAATGCGTTGCAGTCCGCGATGGTAGAAAACGTTGTGGAAATGTTTACCGAAAGCGTTATTCTTATCGTATCTATCGCTATGATGCTGTATCTGGACTGGAAGCTGTTCCTCGTAACCTTTGCAACCTTCCCGGTTGTACTGTTCTTCATTGACAGCTTCGGTAAGCGCATCCGTAAATCCGGCAGCCGTATTCAGGAGGCTGCTGCTGATATTACCTCTGTACTGCAGGAGGTTGCTTCCTCTCCGCGCGTTATCAAATCCTTTGTGCGCGAAGGCTATGAGGTAGAGCGCTTCGACAAGGAAAACATGAACAACTTCCGCGCCAACATGAAGTATGCGCAGCTTTCTTCAACGCTCACCCCGACGATTGAGTTTGTGGCAGCTGTCGGCGTTTCCATTATTCTCTGGTACGGCGGCAACAGCGTTATCAACGGCAGCATTACCGCAGGCTCTCTGGTAGCCTTCCTGACCTATGCTGTTAATATTTCTAACCCGATTAAACGTTTAAGCCGTGTTATCGGCAATATTCAGAAGGCATTGGCTGCAGCGCAGCGTGTTTTCGACGTATTGGATTTGCCTGAGGTTATAAAAAATGCACCTGATGCCAAGGCTCTGCCGAAGGTAAAAGGCGATGTACGCTTTAATGATGTAAGCTTTGCTTATAACGAAAACGAAGAAGTGCTCAGCCATGTTTCCTTCGAGGTTAAGCCCGGCGAAATGATTGCCTTTGTCGGTCCTTCCGGTGCTGGTAAGTCTACCGTAGCCAGCCTGTTGCCGCGTTTCTACGATGCGACTAACGGCAGTATTACGATTGATGGGCAGGATATCCGTAAGGTTACGCTGGATTCCCTGCGTGAGCAGGTTGGTATTGTACCGCAGGAAACAGTACTGTTCAACGGTTCTGTTTATGATAACATTCTTTACGGACGTCTTGATGCGACACGTGAAGAGGTAGAGGCTGCAGCGAAGGCTGCGAATGCCCATGACTTTATTATGCAATTGCCTAACGGCTATGAAACAATGCTGGGTGACCGCGGTATGAATATTTCCGGTGGTCAGCGTCAGCGCATTTCTATTGCCCGGGCAATATTGAAGAACCCGCAGATTCTGATTCTCGACGAGGCAACCTCTGCACTCGATACGGAAAGCGAGCGCGTGGTACAGGAGGCTCTGGACCGCCTGATGGTAGGCAGAACGTCCTTTGTTATTGCGCATCGTCTTTCGACGATTAAAAATGCTGATAAGATTATGGTTTTGGAAAATGGCCAGCTTATCGAGCAGGGTAACCATGATGAGCTGATGGCTATGGACGGGCTGTACGCGCATCTGTATAAGATTCAGTATCGCAGCAAGGAAGTCAAGTAAGGCGAAAAGAGGTTAGTAAATGTATATACTCTACAATATTCTTATTTTAATAGTGCTGGTAATTTTTATTGTCCCCTATTACACTTACCGCCTGTTTACAGAAAAAGGCTTCGCCTTGCGCTTTAAGCAGAGCCTCGGTTGTGTAGATGAAGAGGATATTGCCAAGGTTGCCGGCAAGGACTGCGTATGGATTCATGGTGCATCCGTAGGCGAAATTGTTGCCACCAGCCCGCTTGTTAAACAAATCCGCAAGGAAATGCCCGAGCGCCCGGTATTGGTATCTGCCTTTACCGTAGGCGGTTATAACATGGCCAAGCAGATTATTCCCGAAGCAGATGCTATTATCTACTTCCCGCTGGATTTACCGTTTGTTGCGGAATCTCTGGTCAAGCGTATTCACCCCGGTGTCTTTATGCCGGTAGAAACAGAGCTGTGGCCTAATTTCCTGCGCGCTATCCGCGAACGTCATATACCTGTAATGATGGTAAATGGCCGTATCTCCGAAAAATCCGTAAAAAATTACAAATATCTTTATGGTATCTGGGATGATATGCTAAATACTGTAACCCGTTTTTGCATGCAGTCCAGCATTGATGCCGATTATATTGCGCATCTCGGTGCCGACCGCAGCAAAATCTTTGTTACCGGTAATACAAAATTTGACCAGACCTATGCGGAGGTTACGCCGGAGGATTTGGCGAAATACCGCTTTGAGCTGGGATTGAAAGAGGATTATCCTATTATCGTTGCCGGCTCTACGCATCCCGGCGAAGAAAAGGTGCTGTTTGAATCCTTCAAGTGCATCCGTAAAAAATATCCGCATGCACGTCTGATTATCGCACCGCGTAAAACTGCCAGAGCAGATGAAATTGCCAAGCTGGCAAGCCATTACGGCTATGAAACAGGCTTCCGCTCCAAGATGCTGGAGAAAAGCGGTGAGCGCAAGGAATATCCTTTGCTGATTATCGATACCATCGGTGAGCTGGGACGTATTTATGCTGTCGGCGATGTTGTTTTCGTCGGCGGTTCCTTCAGCAATACCGGCGGTCATAACGTACTGGAGCCTGCTGCCCATGCCAAACCGATTCTCGTCGGCCCGAGCATGCAGAACTTTAAGGATTCCTATGCACTGTTGAGCAAGGTTAAGGCCTGCAAGATGGTTAACAATAATGATGAACTGACGAAGGAAATGCTGGATATTCTGGGCAATGACGAGCGTCGCACGCAGATGGGTGCAGCTTCCCTGCAGGTTATCAAAGAGAACCGCGGCGCGGATGTGCGCAGCATCCATTATCTCAAGGAACTGCTTGATTTAACTGCTGTGCCTGCCCGTGAATACAAAAGCTATCCGATTAATACGCGTAACCTGACGGATGAAGGCGGCGGACGCCTGCGTCACGGTGATGCGATTATCCAATATGTTATGCAGGTTGCCTATGGTCCGGAAACTCCGTTCTTCGGCTGGCTGTTGCTGGCAGTTCTGCGTGGCATGTCTTATTTATACGAATTCGGCGTTTGCTGCAAGCTGTCTATGTATAATTGCGGCCTGCTGCACAGAGAAAAGCTGAACTGCTGCGTTATCTCTATCGGTAATATTACCGTCGGTGGCACCGGTAAAACTCCTACCGCCCAGAAGATGGCGGCAATTATCAAGTCTATGGGCTATCGCGTTGTTATCCTGAACCGCGGCTACCGTTCGCATTGGGGCAAGGAGCTGGGCGTAGTTTCCGACGGCAATAAGATTTTCATGACTGCCTATGAAGCAGGTGACGAAGCTTACCTGATGGCCAAGACTTTGCCGGGTATTCCGGTAATCATCGGCAAAAACCGTGCCGTTACCGGCCGTTATGCCGTTGAAAAGCTGAATGCCGAGGTTATCATTATGGACGATGGCTATCAGCACTGGCAGCTGGAGCGCGACCTGGATGTCGTCTTGGTAGATACGCTGAATATGTTCGGAAACGGCTGTGTGCTGCCGCGCGGTACTCTGCGTGAGCCGCTCGAAAACCTGAGCCGCGGCGATTTGTTCCTGCTGACCAAAACCGACCAGAGCAGCAAGCTGAGCCGCATTCAGCTGCGTCATACTATTGCCAAATATAATGACAAGGCACCGATAGTAGAAAGTATTCACCATCCGAAAAACTTTGTGGAAATTGCCGACTGGTACAAGGGTATTTCCGAAAATATCAAGGATCTGGAAGAGCTGCGCGGCAAGGATGTTATGGTTTTTTCTGCAATCGGCAACCCGTCATCCTTCGAACAGACTCTCTCCAGTATCGGTTTGAATATCATGGAGGCTGTACGCTATCCAGACCATCACGATTACGGTATGCTGGAAATGCAGTACATCAACGAGCGTGCCAGCAGCCTAAAGGCTGTAGCAATGGTTACTACAGCGAAGGATGCTGTTAAGATACCGACTGAATTTATTTATTCTGCCCGCGAAATTCCTTTGTATATCCTGAATATGGATATCTGCATTACCGAGGGCATGGATAAGTTCAAAGAATATATTGATCATGCCATTAAAAAGGAGCTTGATAAAAAATGAAAGTTTTATGCGTAATTCCCGCACGTTATGCTTCTACCCGTCTTCCGGGCAAACCGCTTTCCCTGATTGCAGGTAAGCCGATGATTCAGCACGTTTATGAGCGTGCCTGTCAGGCTAAGCTGCCGGACGAGGTAGTTGTAGCTACCGATAATGAGCTTGTCAAAAAGGCTGTAGACGGCTTTGGCGGCAAAGCTATGATGACCTCTCCCGACCATCCGAGCGGTACCGACCGTCTGGCTGAGGTAGCTTTGAACTATCCCGATGTTGATGTTATCGTTAACGTACAGGGTGATGAGCCGATGATTCCGCCTGAGGTTATTGACCGTCTGGCTGAATGCTTCACCGGTGACAGCGAGCTGCAGATGGCAACATTGAAGGTTGCTATGAACGAGGAGGATTACAACAATCCTGCTGCCGTAAAGGTTGTAACCGACCTTAACGGCTATGCACTGTACTTCTCCCGCAGCCTGATGCCGTATCCGCGCAATAAGCCGGAGGGCTACAAGGTTTACAAGCATGTAGGTATTTATGCTTACCGCCGCAGCTTCCTGCTGAAATATGCAGCACTGCAGCCGACACCACTGGAAAGAGCGGAAAGCCTGGAGCAGCTGCGTGCACTGGAAAATGGTTATAAGATTAAAGTTCTGGAAAGCGATTTCCAGGGCATCGGTGTTGATACCCCCGAGGATTTGGCAGCAGTCAACGAGCTGTTTGCTAAAATGAATAAATAAGCTGGAGGATACTTATGCAAATCGTTAAAGTTGGTAATTATGAAGTAGGTCAGGGCCATCCCCTGATGCTGATGGCAGGTCCCTGCGTGCTCGAAGGCTATGAGCGCAGCCTGATGATTGGTCAGCGTACAAAAGCAATCTGCGACAAGCTGGGCATTCCCTATGTATTTAAGGCTTCCTTTGATAAGGCTAACCGTTCCTCTTATGCTTCCTTCCGCGGACCCGGCATTGAAGAGGGCTTAAAGCTTTTGGCTCAGATTAAAAAGGATCTGGGCGTTCCTGTAGTAACCGATATCCACGAGCCCTGGCAGGCTGAAAAGGCTGCCGAGGTTGTAGATATTCTGCAAATCCCGGCTTTCCTGTGCCGTCAGACCGATTTGGTTTATGCAGCTGCCAAAACCGGCAAGACTGTTAATGTAAAAAAAGGTCAGTTCCTGGCACCTTGGGACATGAAAAATGTTACCAAAAAGGTTGAGGAAGCAGGCAATCATAACATTATGCTGACCGAGCGTGGTGCAAGCTTCGGCTACAACACACTGGTAACCGATATGCGCGGTCTGGCCATTATGCGTGAGCTTGGTTATCCCGTAGTTATGGATGCTACTCACAGCGTACAGATTCCCGGCGGCCAAGGCACCTCCAGCGGTGGTCAGAGCCAGTATGTTCCGCATATGGCACGTGCTGCTGCGGCTGTAGGCATTGATGCACTGTTCTTAGAGGTGCATGATAATCCGGCAGAAGCACTGAGCGACGGCCCGAATATGGTTAAGCTGGACAATCTGGAAAAATTATTGACCGACGTGCTGGCAATCGACAAGATTGTACGCGGTTAAAGGTAGGGTGAGAATATGGAAGCAATGCTAAAGCATGCACAGGATGTTCTGCGCATGGAGGCAGAAGCGATTTTAGAGCTGGTGCCGCGTGTAGATGAAAATTTTGCTGCGGCAGTAAAATTGATTTTAGACTGTCAGGGCCGTACCGTTATTACCGGTATGGGCAAATCCGGTCTTATCGGCCGCAAAATGGCTGCAACCTTTGCCAGCACCGGCACACCATCCTTTTATCTGCATCCTGCAGAGGGTATTCACGGTGACCTGGGCATGGTTACGGAAAGCGATGTTGTTATTGCTCTCTCCAACAGCGGTGAAACTGGTGAGGTTTTGAATATCCTGCCGTCCTTGCGCCGCATCGGGGCAAAGATTATCGCTATGGTCGGCAAGCCTGATTCAACACTTGGCAAGAATGCCGACGTTGTACTTAATGTAGGTGTCAGCAAGGAGGCCTGCCCGCTTGGCCTAGCTCCGACAAGCAGCACGACCGCAGCGCTGGCCTATGGTGATGCGTTGGCTTTGGCGCTGCTCAAAAAGCATAACTTTACCGCAAGTCAGTTTGCTATCTTCCATCCGGGCGGCAGCCTGGGACGCAAACTGCTTTTGACCGTAGGCAGCATTATGCATAAGGGCGAGGAGAACCCGACTGTACTGGCGGATACCAAGGTACAGGACGCTTTGTTTGTTATTACCGACAAAGGTCTGGGTGCTGTATCCGTTGTTGATGCGGACGGCGTTATGCAGGGCGTGCTTACCGACGGTGATATCCGCCGCGGTCTGAGCAAGGGTGTTGATTTCCTGCAGCGTCCTGTTTGCGAGCTGATGACGAAGTCTCCGAAAACTATTACCGAAGACAAGCTGGCAGCACAGGCTCTGCATCTTATGGAAAGCAACAAGCCGAAACCGATTACAGTATTGCCTGTTATTGACAAAGACAATAAGGTTATCGGTCTGCTGCATATGACCGACCTTGTAAGGCAAGGAGTGGTATAATGATCAGCTGGTTCGACGATGCACAGGATGAGGATGACGAATTTATAGAAGCAGCTAAAGCAATCAGACTGCTGGCTTTGGATGTTGACGGCGTACTGACCGACGGAACTATCTATATTGCGGCAGACGGAGAATGCTTTAAGGGCTTTAACGCAAAGGATGGCATGGGCATCAGCTGTGCTTTGCGCAATGGTCTTGATGTAGCAATTATTACCGGACGCAAAAGCGAGATTATCCACCGCAGAGCTGAGGAGCTGGGCATAACAACCATTATCGAAGGCGCGAAGGATAAGCGTGAAGCGCTGCGTTCCTTGCGAAGGCTGCGCGGACTGTCGGTAGAAGAGGTTGCTTATGTAGGCGATGACCTCAATGATTTGCCGGCCTTTGCCGAGAGTGGTCTGACATTTGCTCCCGATGATGCTGCAGAAGATGTGTATGATGCAGCTGATATCGGTTTGGATAATCCTGGCGGCAGAGGTGCTGTCCGCGAAGCAATAGAGTATATTTTAGCTGCTCAGGATAAATGGGAAAAAATTGTTGCTTCATATGAGCAAGCTGGACAAGGAGATAGACAATAATGTGGCTTTATTATTTATTAAAAACAATGAGTACCGTAATTTCCTGGCTGCCCTATAAGGCAGTTGTGGTTATCGGTAAGGGTATGGGCCACCTCTATCATAAAATTGCCAAAAAGCAGCGTGTGCGTGCAGAGGAAACTATCCGCGAGCGCTTAGGCTATAGTCAGGAGCAGGCCGAGGCTACAATCAAATCGCTGTTTGTGAAGCTTGGCATAACCTTTATGGAAATTATGTATATGCCGGCGTTGAACAAGGACAATATCCGCGGTCTGGTAACCTTTGACCGTCCGGAGGTTCTGTGGGATGCGCTTAAGGAGAAGCATGGCGTTGTTATGCTGGCCTGCCATATGGATAACTGGGAATGGCTGGGCGCTGCACTGGCGCTGAACGGCTTCCCGCTGAGTGCGGTAGAAAAACCGCAGCCTAACCGTGTTTACAGCGATTTTATGAATGAGCTGCGCAAGGGCGTAGGCCAAGAAATTTTTTCGCGTGGTACAAGTGAAATCCTCGGCTGTGCGCGTGCTATGAAGAAGGGCCGTATGCTGGGTCTGATAGCTGACCAGGACGGCGGCTATGACGGCATCTTCGTTCCTTTTTTGGGCAAGATGGCATCAACGCCTAACGGACCGGCATATTTTTCCCGTAAATTCAAAGCACCTATTGTGCCGATTTTTATAGTACGTAAGCCTGACGGCTATGGCCATAAAGCGATTGTACGCGACCCTATCCATTATGAATTCACCGGCGACCAAAAGCTGGATGATTATAATGTTACCCTGAAAATGACTCAGGAAGTTGAAAAAATAATCAAGGAATATCCTGATAACTGGTTGTGGTTCCAGCATCGCTGGAATACACCATACACCCCACAGGAGGAGGAAAAGCAGCCAGATGAAAAATAAGAAAGTAATTCTGTCAGTATTGGCAGGCATTGTAATTGCCGGTGCAATTATTGCCTGGCTGATGCTGAGCGGCGATAAACCTATAACTGTAAAACCGGGTGATGGTGTTACAGCGCAGATTAATGCTTCCTTAAAAAACAGTATGGTTAAAAGGGAAAAGGATGGCAAAAAGCTGTGGGAGTTTACAGTAGAAGAGGTTGTTAACGATAAGGATAAAAACACAGCCTATCTGAAGGGCATCAAAGGCAAAGTTTATCGTGCGGACGGAAGCTTTATCGATATTTCTGCCGATAAAGGCAGTGCCGGCATGAAGAGCAATGACTTTTTCCTGGAGGGTAATATTAAGGCTGTACTGAATACCGGCGGCGAGCTTTATGCCGATAAAATAAGCTGGAATCAGGAAAAAGAGCTTATTACGGCAACAGGACATTTTAAAATGCATAAGGATGCCTATACCGCAACTGCGGATAGTGCTGTAACTACCAGTGCTTTTAAGCATATTAAGCTTAAGGGTAATGCTAAAGTGGAGAAAGGCGGCGAATAAGATGGCTTACAAAAATAGATTACTGCTGACAATGGCTGCAGCCATGCTGGCAGCAGGCATAACAGCAACTGCTTTTGCGGCTCCCGGCAATTTCAGCGTTCAGGCTGATGAGCTGGAGTATGACCTGGGCAGCGGTGAAGCTGTAGCAAAAGGAAATGTTGTACTGATGCAGGATGGCGGCAGAGCTACTGCCGATTATGCCAAATTCAACAGCAAAAGCAAGAGCGGTGTTTTAACCGGCAATGTTATTGCCGACCGTGATGATGCACATATTGTGTGCAATGAGTTTATTGTGCATAATGAAAATGATTTGTCTGCCGTAGGCGGTGCCATGATTACCAAGGGCGGCAAAAGCCTGAGCTCTGACAGAGTTGATTATTACAAGGCGCGCGAATTTGCCGAAACAATCGGCGGCTGGGCACGTCTTACCGACAGCGACGGCAGTGTGCTGAATGCGGCAAAGATTGATTATAATATGGCACAGGGAGTTGCCAATGCATACGGTGGTGTTGATATCCGCAGTGATGCACGCAGCCTGACTGCTTCTGCTGACAGTGCAGTCTACAAAACCGATAACAGCGGTTATGTAGAGCTTATCGGCAATGCCAAAGCAACTCAGAACGGCAACAGCGTTGCCGGCGATAAACTGCGCCTTACCAATACCAACGTGGCTATTGCCGACGGTAATGTAGATATTATCTATATTCCGGAAAAGCAGCCTGCGCTGCCCGGTAAAGAAAAACAGGGCGCAGATGATAAAGCTTTAGCCTAAGAAGCGGAGGGCAAAGTTTTGGTTATAACAACAGATAATCTGGTAAAAATTTATAATACCCGTCACGTTGTTGATGGAGTAAGCATCAGCGTAGAGCAGGGCAGCGTAGTAGGACTTCTCGGTCCTAACGGTGCCGGCAAGACGACAACCTTCTATATGATTGTCGGTATTGAAAAGCCTGATGCTGGTACCGTGATGCTCGACGGCAAGGATATTTCCGCAATGCCCATGTATGAAAGAGCGCGTGCCGGTATCGGCTACCTGCCGCAGGAGGCTTCTATTTTCAGCAAAATGACGGTAGAAGACAATATCATGGCAATTTTGGAAACTACTGATCTGAATGCCTCGGAAAGAGAAGCGAAGATGAACGCTCTGCTTGATGAGTTCCGTCTGAATCATGTGCGCAAGAGCGAGGGCAAGGCGCTTTCCGGCGGCGAACGCCGCCGCGTAGAGATTGCCCGTGCGCTGGCTACAGACCCGGCCTTCATTCTGCTGGACGAACCGTTTGCCGGCATCGATCCTATTGCCGTAGCGGATATCCAGGGCATGATTGCGCATCTGGCGCAACGCGGCATAGGTGTGCTGATTACAGACCATAACGTCCGTGAAACACTGAGCATTGTTGATAAGGCCTATATTTTGGCCGAAGGTCATATTTTACTGCATGGCGACAGCGAAACAATCGCTAATGACCCTGTTGCCCGTAAATATTACCTTGGCGATAACTTTAGCATGTAACAGGAGGAAGAAAAGTGCGCTTACGATTATTAGACCGTTATGTACTGAAGGAGCTTTTATACCCCTTCGTTTTCGGCATTGCTGCTTTCTCCAGTATTTTTATTGCCAGCACGATGCTGTTTAAAATTACGCAATACATGACTAAATACGGTGCTCCGTTGGAGACTGTAGCCCGTTTGTTTATGTATAATCTGCCGGAGGTTATCAACTATACCTTCCCGATGTCTATGCTGCTGGCAGCGCTGATGGCTTTTGGCAAGCTTTCCGGCTCCAGTGAGATTACGGCAATGAAGGCCGGCGGTGTCAGCTACTACCGTATTGTTGCGCCGGTGCTGGTTGTTGGCTTCTTTGTCAGCATGTTTTCCATGGTGTGGGCAGAAAAGGTAGTGCCCACCTCCAAAGCGAAGGCGTCGATAATCCTGAATGAGGAAATCCGCCACAATACGCGCCCCACAACTCAGAATCATATTATCATCAAAACTATCAGCGGTGATACCCAACGTGTTACCTATGCTAATAAGTTTGATGAAAAGCTTGGCAAGATGACCGATATCACTATCGAAGAGTTTAATAAAGGCAAAATTGCCCGTATTCAGACCGCCAAGGAAGGCTATTGGGAAAACGGCAGCTGGCGTATCGTAGACGGTAATGTTTTTGCGCTGGACGATAAGGACGGCGTACAAAGCAGTGCCAAATTCAAGGAACAGATTATTCCTTTGAATTTCTCGCCGAAGCAGATTTCCTGGGAGCAAAAGGAGCCTGAGGAAATGACTATCCGCGAATTACGCGAATATATCAGCATGCTGGAAGAACAGCATACCTCGGCAGCACGTCAGTGGTGCGAAATCTTTATGAGAATCAATATTCCGCTGGCAAGCTTCTTCTTTGCAATGATCGGTGCTTGTCTGGGCACTCAGAAGCAGCGTACTAGCTCTTCTATCGGTCTGGGCATCAGTATCATCGTAATATTTATTTATTATGCAATAATGACCTTCACCACCGGTTTGGGCAAGGGTGGTGCAATGCCGCCGCTGCTGGCCTGCGCATTGCCTAACATTCTTTGCTTGGGTGTCGGCGTTTATCTGATGAAAAAGAAAAATGCCTAAAAGACTTGGATGAGTAAGTCATGGAGGTGAGTACTTGGTAGGTATAAGATTAATTATCATTATGGCCATTGTAGGTGGCCTGATTGCCTATCTGGCCGATAAAATGGGCAGTAAAATAGGCAAAAAAAGAATGTCGGTATTTGGCTTGCGTCCAAAGCATACGTCCATATTACTTACGGTACTCGGCGGTACTATTATTGCTGTTCTGACTATCAGTGTTATGGCAATAGCATCACAGAGTGCGCGCACAGCTTTGTTCGGCATGGAAAAAATTCAGCAGGAGCTTAAGCTTTTAAACCAAGAAAAGGCAGATACAACTGCTGCACTTGAACAGGCTAAAGGCAAGGTTAACGAGCAGAACAAAAAAATCAGTGAGCTTGATGCTAAAATCCAGGAAGCAGTTGCCGAAAATGATGCAATGGAAATCAAGCTGGCCCAGGTTAATGACATGTACAGCCAGGCACAGAATGAGGTAAATTCGCTTACACATTCCAAGCTGCAGCTGACGAATGAAATTGACGAGCTGGAAAAAACTACCGAGGCTCTGCGTAAGGGTATCATCAATATGCGTGAAGGCCAGGTTTATTACCGCGCCGGTGAAGTTGTTTTTGCCGGTGTTATGCGTGGCGGTCTGAAGCATAAAGAAAATATAATTCAGATGAACTGGCTGCTGCAAAATGCAAATGAAGCAGCATTGCAGCGCTTGGGTGTTATCCACGATGAACAAAAGCCTCTGCAGGCTATCTGGATTGGTAAAAACGTTGTCGATAATGCTGTAGCAAGACTGGATAAAAGCAAGGGTAATATGCTTTTCCGTATCCGCGCTGTTGCTAATATCATAGTTGGCGAGCTGGCAGTATGCGATATTGAAATGGTAGATAATCAGCTCATTTATCCTGACGGAACCTTGATTTTCAGTGAGCAGTATAATCTTGGTAATAACGGCCCGAGCTATGAAAGCGTGCTTATGGAATTCTTGACGCAGATTAACCATAATGCGGTAAAGGCCGGTGTGCTGCCTGATCCGATGACGGGTAAGGTTGGCAGTATGGATGCTGCTACTATGATTGAAGCAGCTAATTCAATGCGTCGCACCAGAGGCAGCTTTATTCTGCGTGCTTATGCTAAAGGCGATATTACGACAGCCGGACCTGTAAGGGTAAGGCTGGAGGTGGTTCCGGTCAATGAGTAATTATCTTGGCGTAGATCCGGGGCGCAGCAAAACAGGATTGGCATTAGTTGCCGCTGATGGCAAAATCCTGAGCCTGCATATTGCGATGACGGATAATCTGGCTGCAGAGCTGCGACAGTTTGTCGGTTCAGCTAAGCTGCAGGGAATTATTATGGGCAACGGCACAAATAATAAGGCTATAGGCGCAGTTTTGCGTGAGCTTTATACGGATTTGGTACCGGAGCTTGTCGGTGAAGCATACAGTACGGAAGAAGCTCGTAGCCTGTATTGGCAGGAAAATCCTCCTAAGGGCTGGCGTAAGCTGGTGCCGCTAGGTCTTTTGGTGCCGCCGGAGCCGCTCGATGCATATGCTGCTGTTGTGCAGGTGCGCAGATGGTTAAAGAAACATGAGGAAATGGATTAATGAATAAGCTTGGCGATTTAAGCTGTAACGAATTTTTAACTGAGCTTGCAAGCGCTGCGCCCGCCCCCGGTGGCGGCGGCGGCGCTGCAATGGCCGGAGCTTTGGCGGCGGCGCTTGCTTCTATGGTTGCTAATCTGACAATTGGCAAAGAAAAGTTTGCCGACCGCGAGCCGGAGGTCAAAGAACTGCTGAAGCAGGCGGAAGCAGAACGCGTACGTCTTTTGACGCTTGTAGATGAGGATGCGGCTGTATTCAACAGCTTTATGAGTTGTTATAAGCTGCCTAAGACTACTGATGAAGAAAAGGCTGCGCGTACAGCGGCAATACGTGCCGCTGCAAAGCAGGCAGCGACTGTACCGCTGAATATTGCCCGCAGCTCCTTTGCTGTACTGAAGCTGGCAGACATGCTGGTAGTATCAGGAAACCCAGGCGTGATTACAGATGGTGCCTGCAGCGGTTTGCTGGCGCGCGCTGCGCTGCGCTGTGCGGAGTACAACGTGCGCATTAACCTGGGACTGACCAAGGATGAGGCGTGGAACGCGCAGGCTACAGCAGACCTGAAGCAGCTTTTGGCAGATGCCGAAGCGCTGGAAACTCGTTTGCTTGCAGTAACGGATAAAGCGTTGCAATAAGGCTTTATTGCTTGGTGCTTTGTAAGTACTTGACGTAAGCGTGTTTTTAAAGTATAATAAAATTCTAATGGAAAGGTGGCCGAGTGGTTGAAGGCTCTAGTCTTGAAAACTAGCGAAGGTGCAAGCCTTCCGTGGGTTCGAATCCCACCCTTTCCGCCATTAAAAAATTATAATAGGGTCTTGCAATTTAGATAAGAATCTGTTATAATAAACAAGTAGTCTAATGGAGTGGTACTCAAGCTGGCTGAAGAGGACGGTTTGCTAAATCGTTAGACGGTTTACCCCGTGCGTGGGTTCGAATCCCACCCACTCCGCCAACTATGGCAATCGGCTCTCGGAGAAATCCGAGAGCTTTTTTGTTTTTAAATTTTGCTTCTTGCGAAATGTTACAGCGGTTTACCCCGCACAGGGTTTGCCACCCCAACCCGCTCCGCCAACTATGGCAATCGGCTCTCAGAGAAATCTGAGAGCTTTTTTGTTGCTTAAATTTGTTTCTCATTTTTCCTTATGCGGTCTATATGTTTTGCCTTGCTTGCCCATTTTCGAAGCGCAACGATTGGAGCAGTAGCGTTTGTCTGCGCGGCGTCCGCTGATGAGAAAATAATTGCTGCATTCAGGATTGGCGCAGCGATGGTATTCGCCCGGATTGAGCAGCAGCTGATACAAATCAAGATAAATTGCCTGCATAAGATAGCTGCATTGCCAAAGACTGGTAAATTTTTCTTGCGCCAGGTCCATTTGCGGTCTGGCGGTATAGATATTATCGTTGATGATGTCGAGCAGGACGCTTCTGGCAAAAGTGTGGTCAAGGGTTATGCTTGGAATATCTTCAGCGAGAATTATAGCAGTAAGCTGTTTCTTCGTCAGCAGGTCCTTGTCATAATCATCAAGCGTGTGCAGCATATGCTTGTCTACAATGGTGAGAAAGTTTTGCAGCCTGCAGGCGTAGTCTGCATCTGTTTTACGGATATTCTTGAGCAGCTGCGTGTGCGAAATTCGCTTGTGCGTAGCAAAGTATTCTGCTGCCTTGAGCGTAGGTGTTTTGATGCGCGGCAGCAGGTAGTGAAGGCCACGTGCGCTGTAATGCAGCAGGTAGGCAAGCGCATAGATAAAGCTTGCCTGCGTCCCTTCATGTCTGATGAGATAGCTTTGGACAATAAGCAGGCTGCGGACGATTTTGACGCAGCGGGCAAAAAGGCGCAGGCTCATAATGTCCATTTCGTCTACCTCGAACAGTGTGTAATTCAAGGTAACCTCGGCATCATTGGCAGCGTAGTCTTTTTCTACAAGGATATCTCCCATAAAAAGGGTAGTGTCGATAAAGCTGAAATCGTTGACGAGCACAGAATGATTTTCGTCATCAAGGTGTGCACGTTTGCTAAGGCAGCGCTGCGAAGAATAGGGCAGGCCGTAGGCATTGCAGAAGGCAAGCACCTGCGTTTTATCGTTTTCGTCAATATTGGCGAAGGCAATGGCCAGGGAAGGGGCTGATGCGTCTTTCTCGCTTTGGGAAGCGATGGTTTGCGTATGAAAGGGACCTTGGGCGCAGATAAAGTCATCCTGACCGTTAAAAAAGCGGCGAAGCTGATAATTGCCGCAGACATTATTGGTGAAAAATTTGGGAATCACTGGCGCCGGAAAGGCGCGTTGCATTGTCGTCATAGGTATAACCTCGCAAAAATCTAAAATCTTATGTTGCTAGCAGATGCTGATGTTTTGTCGGCATCTGCTTTTTCGTCATTATAATATCACAAAAAAGAAATTTTATCATGGTATTATTATTTCTGGCTTCATCTTATACTAAAAGCAGGCGGTGGTCAAGTAAGCCTGCGTAGCTGGTGTCAAATATATTCCACATATATAAAATTTAAAGCACAGCAAGAGGTACTTTTTTAGTGCATAATAGAGGGGAGAGATAAGGAGTGGTAGTTTGTTTGAAGAAAAATATAAAATTATTGGCTTAAACATTATGTATTATCGCAGGGCATTGAGTCTGACACAGAGCGAGCTGGCGGAGAAAGCCAAAATGTCAAGGGCGCGCGTTTCAGATATTGAATGTGGCAAGGGTCCCTTTAATATGGAGTCTATATTTTTGCTGGCCCAGGCCTTGGGGGTTGATCCTGTACGGCTTATGCAGGAGAAAGAGTGAGAAATAGCGAAAATAATAATTACGTAAACACATTGCCCATTCCGAAAAGCAAAGCATAAGAAATTAAACTATATGTAAAGTTATGAAAAAATTGTGCAAAGATATGAAATCGAGAATATGCGATAATATATTGGTAAAAGGAGTGAGGGCTAAATGTTTGCGTCGAGATATAAGAAAATAGGTGCCAAGATAGTTTTTTACAGGAAATTGAAGAGCATGACACAGGAGAAGCTTGCCGACGAAGTTGGTATTACACCGCAATATTTATCGCGTATTGAAAACGGCGGCTATACGAAATGCGTATCGCTTTCAACCTTAATGAAGATTGCCGAGAAGCTAGGGATTACGATGAGTGAGCTAATGGAAGGAGTAGAAGATACTTCTTTATAAATTTTGGAGGCAGCATATGAGTGATAAGATAAAGCGTAGTCAGGTAGATGACATTAAAAGACGCAATAATGCGGCTAACAGCTATAAAAACAGGTCATTTGGTAAGAAAAAAAGTGTAATTGACGAATATACCGGCGATAAAATTTTTTATAATGCTAATAAGCATATTAATGAAAAGCAATCAAACGTTGACCACATTGTTCCGTTAGATGAGCAAATCAGGCGTTATGGTTCTGATTTGACGCCGGAGCAGATAAGAACAATGGCTAATGCTGATGCAAACCTTGCTAATACCAATGCTTCGCTGAACAAGTCCAAGGGTGCGCTGAATAACCATGAGTATATAGCAAAAAAATATACTGAAGCAGGCGCTGCGCAGATTAATGATGTATCAGAGACTTTATTTGGCAAGAAAATCTTCAAGACAAATAAAAAAGCTGTTGACTGCCCGGATGCTGTGACGAGCGTTAATATGCTGAAAGAAGAAGTGAAGGCAGAGGCGCATATACGGACACAGGCGACTAAGTATAAAATAGAAAATACGGTTAATGAAATAAAAAACAGCAAAGTTATCAGTTCTAAGCTGGATGCAGTTGCGCCATCGGTAAAGAAGGCAACTGCTGCCGGCAGGGAAGCAGCCTTTGTAACTGTAGCTGTTTCCGGCTTGACTAATCTTGTGGACTTGGTGAAAGGTGAACAGGACATTAAGCAGGCTGTAAAAAATGTCGGGAAGGATACTGTAAGGAGCTTTGGCAGTGCTGCCGGTATTTCGGTAGTACAGGATGGTGTTGTCGCAGTAGCGAAAAAGGCCGGGGCAAAGGATTTTGCTAAGCTGGCAGGAAAAAATTTGCCGATTATGCAGCTGACGATGGCTGTAGAAATAGGTGGTATTGTTGCGAACTATTTAGATGGCAATATCAGCGGCGAAGAATGCTCTGCGCAAATTGTTTGCGGCACTGCCGGTGTATTGGCAGCGAACATGGCTTTTGCCTTGGGCGGACCGGTAGCGGCAGTGGTTACTTCCCTGGTTGTGGGAGAAATAACCAGAGCGGTCACTAAATATCAGATGGAACGTAGGTTGGATAAAAAACGTCAGGCGGAATTTAAGCATATTATTAATACTGCATTGCAAAGTTTAGCGCAGCAAAAGCAGCGGATTGATGAATACAATAAAGCAAGAGATGCATATATGACGGCGGCTTTTGATGGTGGTTTTGAGCTTGTTATGCAGGGCGTTTACGCAGTAGATGATAAAGCGATTACCCAAGGACTGAATAATATTCTGGCGGTATTTAAGCAAAAATGTGCTTTTCAGTCGCTGGAAGAGTTTAACAATTTTTTTGATGATAAAGATGCAGTGCTGACATTATGAAGGGGGTAAGATGATATGATCGGACTTATACTTGGGGCAGCGGTTTTCGGCAGCGGCTTTTATGGTGCTGAGAAATCAATGCAGATAGATAGCAGGACAAAAAAGCGTTATGCTAAAGCTTTTGCTATGGAACAGGAAGCCCACAGGCTGGTGGAAGCCAAGAAGCAGGCAGCAGATAATGCTATGAAGAAGCTTTCCAACCGTAAGCGTTCAATATTGATTACTTCAATGCAGAATTTTGTTGCTGTGTACAGCAAGCTCATGAAAATTGACTTTCGTGATGACAAGATGCTGGCAGTTTTAAATCAGCAGAGCTTTAGCACAGAAGAAATACAGATTATCCATGCAGTAGCGCAGACAGCAGTAAGACCAATGACAGATAAAGAAATTGCTGTCAGTATCTTAAAGGGCTTCGGTATATTTGGCTTAGGCAATGCGTTTATCAATGATTCTGAAAGGGAGCTGCAAATGGCTGGCGCACAGCTGCGCAGTTCACGTGTTGTCTACAGTCAGGCTGAAAATTTAGCTGCTGTTTTAGACGGCGTGATAGATTCTTGCAATAAGGTGTCTGATTTATTGCCAAAGTTAAACAGGTTGTTCATGCAAGCTATTACATATTCAGATGAACTTATTGCTGCTAAGGGCATGGATAGAGCTGCTTATACAGAAAACGACCGCAAGGCCTTTTGCAGCTGTATAAATTTGGCGGTTACACTGAAAAAAATTATTGATGCTCCTGTACTTACGGACGAAGGAAAGGTTACGCAAGAAACAAAGGAAGCGTTGTCGATTGGCAGTCAGTGTATGCAGGATATAAAAAATTTGTAGATTTGGAGGAATCAATATGAAAAAGTTTGTGGTTAGTGAAAAATGCATTGCTTGTGGCAACTGCTTATTAGAAACAAAACTGTTACAGGAAGATGCTGAAGGCAAGGCTGTGCCTGCCAATGGTGGCTATTTTAGTGATGATTTTTTAGCGAAGGCTGAAGAAATTGTTGCAGCTTGCCCTGTACAAGCTTTGAGCATAGCGGAAGGCGAAGGCGCAGACTTAAGCAAGCTGCCGGAAAAACTGCAAAACGCTTTAGCAAAGATTACCGTTCCTAAGGTTAGTAGGGAAGATGTCAAAATGCACGCACAGGATTACCGTATGACTTGTTCCTATCCGCAGGGAGAATATCGTTATGATTATTCCAGCGAAAGCAGAGCTATGAGTGCTGCAGAAAATGAATTTGACCGTATCTGCTATTCACAGTATAAGAAATTAATTCTTGAGGTTTTTGTGCAATACAAGGAAGATAAGCTGAGAAAGTTTTATACCTTTGATGAAAGCGGCTTCTGGGGACAGATTAACAAGCAATATGCAGATGTTCTGCAGGAATTTGCCGGAGCGGCAGCTGCAGGCGGAATTATGCTGCCAGCAGACTTTAAAGAATTTGCGGTTTTCCCCGGCGGCAGTGCTAATGAGAAGGATTCGGTGCTTGTGTATATGCTCAATGTAAGGCTCAAAGAGTTTGAAGACCGCGGCTGCGAGGATGTAATGAGAGAGCTTCACGATATTCCGCATACTTCACGTAGCGATTATCGGATCGATATGGATTATGATGATATGGAAGTATATGCGGGCACGAGTTTCTTCGGTAATGATAAATACGAAGATAAATACTGTTATAAAGATGTATATAAGGCTTGCGAAGATTTTATGGGAGATTTGAAGAACGCTATAAATTATGTGGATTACGATTCTCAGGTTTTCGACAGCATTGATACGGCCTTAAAGGATTACAAAGAGCGTGTGCAAAAGGAAATAGCTAAAAAAGTTGCCCTGCTGAGTAAGGCAGTTGCAAATTCAAAAGCAGCACTGCTGAAATAAAAATTGATAGGATTAAATAAGCATTACTTTGTTGTTGGGTTAGAAGAAGTGCCGCACGAAATACACTTATGTTAATTTGTGCGGCATTTCTCGTTTTTATTATATTGATAATGTGCTATAATAAGTAGAAGGAATTTATCTCAGTTGCAATAAGGTGGCGCTAATTATATCCGAATAAGATATTAGAGATTACAAATGCATTGGTTGACTGAATCTGTTTTTTAGTCAGCAGATTTAGCCTTATGCAGCTAAATACAAATTAAGGGGCTGGTTTCTGTGAATTGGAAGGTTTATTTAAAAGTCAATCGTTGGCTATGAGTTTTGCTGAAGAATGTACCTGCGTGGAGCAGGCTTTTTGAGGAGACGCATATTGGCGGTTGGCTTTTTTGATTTAATGAAAGGTGGAAAAACACAAGATGTTTGAAGGCGACAAAGAAAAATATAAAAAGTTTCTAAAAAATCTTGAAAATGCTCTGGCTGAAGCTGATATTCAAAAAAGAATACGGGAGATTGTGGAGGATACTAAAGGTTTAGCCGCAATTGATGCTGTTGAGGCAGATAAGCAAAATGAGCATGATTTTGAAAAAAACAAAAAAATCAAGAAGTCTTTTGATGAACTGGTTCAGAGAATAGCTGAGTTGCAGGAAGAAAATAATAAACAAGCTGCAAGCATTAATGCTTTAAAAAGAGCGAAAGAGCAGCAAGAGAATGAAAATAGTAAGCTGGCAGAGCAAGTGAAAAATCAGGCTTGGGAACTGGCGAAAAAAAATGAAGAATTGCGCAGCGCAGCTGCCGCAGCAGGGAAGCTCGAACAGGATTATGAAAAAATCAACGCAGCTAATGCTAAGCTGCAAAGAGAGCTTAATGCCTGGCAAAAGGAATTTGCTGAACCGGTTAAATTTTATAGGTTATATAAGAGCCTGCCACAAGGCATACGCGGAAGGTTTACCGATATTATTGCAGACTCTTCTATAGTAGCTTTTATCTCCACCGGAAGCAATATAGAATATGTGGAGATGTTCTGGGACTCTATGAAACGCAATTATGCTGAGCTGGGAGCAGAGCGTGAGGCTTTATTACAGATTTTTGCTTATTTGCTGGAGCTGTGTAATGCATATCAGGGCGAGCAGGTGTATGAGCTTCTTGACGATGAAATCGGGAAAGGCTTTGATGATGACGTGCATATGCGTAGCGAAAACTGCAGTAAATACTCGGGAAAAATAGAAAAGGTTTTACTGCCGGGAATCTGGAATAAGAGAAGTGAGAGAGCGAATAAAAAGGCTTTGGTAGAATGGCAGTGATGATGGAGAAAACAGCGTATATAACAAGCTTGTGTTATATATTAAAAGAAAGAGAGTTTTTTTTGACATTACAAAATGGGTTGGCAAAGGAGCAGAGGTCGATGGAGAGCGAGAAAAATTTTGCTGGCGCAGCTGTGCAAAGAGTGACGTGCCTGCCTGTTGCAAACGCTGTGCTTGAAGAAAATAGCAATTTGCTGTTTGCAGAGCAAATCGTCAATAATATTTTTAAAAGAGTAAATGTAGACTTAAATGGCAGAGATGTTCATTTTGTTGGTTCGCCGATTATTCTTCCTGATAATGCAGATTTTTTTGTCGAGGATAGTAGTCAAATAAAATTACAAAAATGTATAAATTTGAGTTATGTAGATGCGAAGACTTTTTTCGGCATGGAGAAGCTGCCATCAAATTTGGAATTTGTCATTCCTACAGCTGAGGAGATCAAGAAGATAGTAAACATAGCAAAGAAAGCATTACCAGAAGAAAATACAAAGCCTAGAAATGAAAGCGATTTTTCTAGCATTATTGCCAGCAGTGTTGCCAGAAGTATTGCCAGTGTTTATGCAACATCTTCCGAAGTTCCTGAGTTGATTACTGGTTTAGTTGTTTATGCAAATGGCGCCAATAGATATGCTGTATATAATCCTAACCATAATACTTTTACGTATAGTTTACAAAAATTGCGTGCTGCTTATGAGCTGCGCATAAGCAGGATTCCGCAAAAGCAGGACAGGCTGCAGTATATTTTAGAAAAGGAATTGTATCCTGTTTTAAAGAATGTGGAATTGGATATAGAATACGAAGCTCTTGTCAATTTAGTCCAACGGCAGCTGGTGCAGTTTAAAGGCAGGAAAGTACTCGTAGAAGCTGCAAAACTGGCGCAGGTGCAAAGCTGCTTAGCAAAATATAAATTGTGGAAGAATGCACCTCAGCCTGATGTCAGCAAAATAAAAAATCTGCATTTAAACGTTGACGAATTAACTGGCAATCTGCTCGTGCGCGATACTGTGCGTGCGGATCTCACAGCTTACGATAAGATGCAGCTGGAGGATCCGAACCGTGGCTCGTGGGAGCTTTGGGATGCGCTGCACGATGAAACGGAAAATAAGGTAGATGTAGGAAGGTACTTCTACGCACGCGACCCGCGCACAGATGTCTTTGAGGGCGGGCTTGTCGGCATTGATTTTGGCACGAAGTCGACGGTCGTAGCCATTAAGGGTGATACGGAAACGATTACACCGATTCGCGTGGGCAGCGGACAGCTCGACGCAGCAGTCAAAGCCAAGCATTACGAAAACCCGACGGTTATGGAGTTCATAGATATTGAAAGCTTTATGCAGGCTTATGCAAGCCGTGAGGGAAGACCGCTGACCAGCTGGGCAGATATCACTACTTCGCATACGGCTTTTGAGGACTGGAATAATATTGATAAGACAGAGAATTATTTTGCTTTCTTTGGCGAGCTGAAGCAATGGGCAGGCGACAGCAGCAGAAATATCCGTATCCGCGACAAGAAGAAAAAAGAAATTCTGCTGCCGCCTTATGCCGAGCTGCATGAGGGAGACTTTGACCCGATAGAGATTTACGCATATTACATTGGCTTGTATATCAATAATATGCATCGTGGCAAGATTTTTATGGAATATCTGCTTTCCTTCCCTGTGACCTATACGCTTGATGTACGCAAGCGTATTTTAAACAGTTTTCGGAGAGGCCTCAGGCATTCTCTGCCCCAAGGCATTGTGCAGGACGAGCAATGTATGCAGAAATTCCATGTAGAGCAGGGCGTGGGCGAGCCTGCGGCTTATGCTGTTTGTGCTTTGCAGGAGTATCACCTGCGTCCGCAAAATGATGAAAAAATAGCTTATGCTGTTTTTGATTTTGGCGGCGGTACGACGGATTTTGATTTTGGCATCTGGCGCAAGGCGAAGGTGCCGAAGGAGAGACGCTTTAACTACGTCATCGAGCATTTTGGCGATGGTGGCGACAAGTATCTTGGCGGTGAGAATTTGCTGGAGCTTTTGGCTTTTGAAGTGTTTAAGGCCAATGCAGATGCTTTGCGCAAGACCGGGATAAGCTTCTTTTGTCCGCCAGAGTGCAAGGAGTTTTCCGGCAGCGAGGTTTTATTGAGAAATTCCCAAGAGGCACGCAGCAATATGCGCTCACTGATGGAAAAGCTGCGTCCCTTCTGGGAAGGCAGAGCTGTGGAGGCTGATGCTTATACGACTAGAAGAGATACGTCAGAGGCACAAAAGCAGGAAATAACCTATTTTAAAGATGGGCAAATTAAGCTGTCTTTATTTAAAAACGATGGCAGCGTCGCAGAAAATTTTTCGCTTCGTACTGACGAAGCGAAACTGAAAAAGATTTTGGAGCAGCGTATTTATCAAGGTGTAGATGCCTTCTTTGATGCATTGATAAAAAATAGCAGTAAGTATGCAGCGGCGCTTGGTGAAGACGAGCAGCGGCAGGGGATTTCCAAAATCAATGTATTTTTAGCCGGTAATTCCAGCAAATCGTTGATTTTGAAGGCTGTTTTCCAAAAGCTGATTACTAAATATCAAAATGAAATTAGCAAAAGAGTTGCGCAGAAGGATATGAAGGAGTTCATAGAGCTGTTCCCGCCTTTGGGAACAGAGGAGGCTGCTGCCAAGCTCAAGGAGCTGAAGGTCAGCGAGGATTTGCAGGTCACAGAAAGGCCGACGGCGAAAACGGGCGTGGCTATTGGTCTGGTAAAATGCCGCCCAGGTTCCAAAATCAAGGTTATCAATGAGCGCAAGGCTGACGAGGAAATAAAATTCAGCTGCTTCCTTGGCGATAAGGATGAGGACGGTTATTTTGCAGCGCTGATGACCAGCGAGCAGCAATATAATGTTTGGATTCCGTACTGGGATGCAGGAGATGCTTCCTTTGAGTTTTATTACACGAAATCCGCAACAGCAGGCAGAAGCAAGGGCTTGCGCGTTGAAAATAATACGATGGTCAAAAACTGCCATCTGCGCCTGCCGCAGGAGGCTGTCAACGAGGACTGGACGATTTATCTGCGTGCCGTTGCACCTGCTACCATAGAGTATACCGTGGCAGCAGATGATGAGGCATTGAAGCGGGAGGAGTTTAAGTTCTCTCCGGTGAAGGTGAAGCTGGATTATTAAGCAGCTTTGTTAACGAGAGCATGAGTAAAGGAGCTATAAATTCATGAAGAAGAACAAGAATCGCCGCATGATGGCAAAAAATTTCGGGGGGGGTGGAAGCTATGCAGGAGCTGAATGAGATGCCGAACCTAACAGCGAAGGCAGAAAGCTTCACGAGCACTTCTCCGACAGGTACAACGATAAAAAGAGTGCAACAGCTGCCTATTGAGGAAAATCTGCTGAGACTTTACGGCGGTATTATGAATTTCCAAGACAGGCTGCCAGCTTTGCTGGAAAAGGTAGAAGATTGGTTGAACTCGCAAAAAGAGGTTATTCGCTTCAGCAACTGCCCCGTGCTGCTGCCAACTGACCATGAAGCACATTTTATTTTTGAGGATGCGGCGAAGTTAAGTCTGAAGACGGAGTATACGTTTCGCAATCATAGTGGAAAATGCGATCAGCCTGAGCTTCCTGTGAAGGGCTTAAAATTTGACTTTATGGATTTTGATGATTTTACCAAAATACAAAAGCTTCTTCAAAAACTATATAGTCGTGGTTACTATACTCTTTATCTTAAAAAAGATAAACGCTTTGCCTATATATACAAAAATAATCATGATTATGGCTACTTTGATTTTACTAGTATTCAAGATTATGCTCTTGATTTGCTAATTTGCCGTATTCCCTCTAAACAAAAACGCATTACTTTTATTTTGAACAAGGGATTGGTACCTGTTATTACCGATATAGAGGTGCGCAAGGCTTATTTATTGCTGCAGGTATTAAAAGAAAAAGCACTTTTGAATGTAGCAGATAATAAAATCACTGTTGCATGGCAGAAAAAGAGTGAATTGGCGAAGGTTTTGCAAGAATCAGGTTATTGGCAAGAGCTCAAAAGCAAGCAGGAGTTAGAGAAGGCTTTAAATGAGCTGAGGAAAAATGTAGATGCTGCTTTGGTAGATGACTTGCAGGCTTCTTTGTTGGCGTGCGATAAGATGCGCTTTGATCTTACGGAATATGACAAGATGCTGCTGGAGGACCCGAATCGCGGCTCTTGGGAGCTTTGGGATGCAGTAATTAAGCAGGAAAGAATGCTGCCGACAGCAAGCCGCTCCTTCTACGCACGCGACCCTCGCCGCGACATCGTGGACGGAGGCGTGGTCGGCATTGATTTTGGTACGAAGTCGACAGTCGTTATGACACAGGACGACAGCGATGCCATCGAGCCTGTGCGCATTGGTATCGGCAATGTGCAGGCAGAGCCGAAAATCAAGGATTACGAAAATCCGACGGTCATGGAATTTATTGATATAGCAAGCTTCGAGAAGGCTTATCAGCAGTCTGGCGGCAGACCGCTGACGCATTGGGAGGACGCAACATCTTCGCACACAGCCTTTGATGATTGGAAAGACAATAAAAGCTCAGGCAATTATTTCTCGTTTTTTGCGGAGCTCAAGCAATGGGCAGGCGACCCGGAGCGCAGAGTGCGTGTCCGCGATACCAAGGGCAAGGAAATTGACCTGCCGCCTTATGCGGAGCTGCCGGAAAACAGCTTTGATCCGATAGAGCTATATGCCTATTATATCGGGCTTTATATCAACAATCAGTATACCAAGCGTATTTATATGGAATATCTGCTCTCCTTCCCTGTTACCTATACGCTTGAGGTGCGCAACCGCATTTTAAAGAGCTTCCGTAAGGGTATCATGCGTTCTCTGCCTATGGCAGTTCTGCAGGACAAGCAGTGCATGGAGCAGTTCAGCGTGGAGCAGGGCGTGAGCGAGCCTGCGGCATATGCCGTCTGTGCTTTGCAGGAGTATAAGCTGTTCCCAAAGGAAAATGAAAAAATAGCCTATGCAATTTTTGATTTTGGCGGCGGTACGACGGACTTTGATTTTGGCATCTGGCGCAAGGCAAACGGCGTTAAGGAACGCAGATACCATTATGTCATTGAGCATTTTGGCGATGGTGGTGACAAGTATCTAGGCGGCGAGAATCTGCTGGAGCTATTAGCGTTTCATGTTTTTTGCAAAAATAAGGCTTTGCTGCGCAAGGAAAACATTGCCTTTGTTAAGCCGCCGGAGTGCGAGCGCTTCGTGGGCTATGAAGGCCTGCTGTCCGATTCGCAGGAAGCGTATAGCAATATGCGTCAGCTGATGGAAAGGCTACGCGGCTTCTGGGAAGGCGAGCTGCCTGAAGCTAGTAAAGGACAGGTGCAAAATGGAGTGCAGCTCACGAAGCCGGCGGCATCACCCTGGTTCCGTGATGGCAAGCTCAAGATAGAGTTGTTTACTAATTCCGGTGAGACGAAGGCTGTAGATTTGCTGCTTAATAGCGAGGAGCTGACGAAGGTTTTGCGCACGAGGATTGAGCAGGGCGTGGAAAGCTTTTTTGATGCCTTGCTGGTCAACTTCAGCAAGGATAAATATTATGAGGTTGCGAAGGAAAGCAAGAGCATTAATATTTTTCTCGCAGGCAACTCCAGCAAATCGCCCATTCTGCAGGCTGTCTTTAAGGAAAAGATTGCTAAGCTTAAAGACAAAATTAAGGCCAAAAGCGCCAGACGCAGTTATGAAATTTTGACAGGCGGCGATGTCATTAAACTCTATCAGCCTTTGGGAGCAGATAATAGCCAAAAGATAAATGATGTTACCAATAAGCTGAAGCGACCGACGGGCAAGACAGGCGTTGCTATTGGCTTGGTACAGTGTCGCAAGGGCTCGACGATTAAGGTTATCAGCGAAAAGAAGGCAGAAGAGGAAATCAAGTTTAAGTTCTTTGTCGGCTATAGTGATGAGCATGGTTATTTTGAGTCGTTGTTGAACGGGGATAGCAAATATAACGAATGGGTTGCTTATCTTGATGCCGGAGAAGACCGTTTTGAATTTTATTATACGAGTTCTACGTCTGCCGGAAGGAAGAATGGCCTTTTGGTCAAAGAGGGCAAAAAGAGCCGCCAAAAGCTTCCTCCCGCAGCGGTGAACGAGGACTGGATGATTTATCTGTGTGCTGTTGCACCGAATAAAATTGCCTATGCTGTAGCTGAGAACAACGAAGCCTTGCAGAGAAAAGAATTTAAGTTTGGGCCGGTAGAGGTTGAGTTGAATTATTAAGCAGTATGCGTAAGTGTGATGAAGCAGAAGGAGCGTACTAAATGGATAATGATGTGAAAATTTTAGATGTGCTTAACCAGTCGCATAAGTATTATTTCAGCAATAGCAGGCTTGGGTTGGGCAGCAGTCAGGATATCACGGAAAGAGATATTGTTCTTTATCGGATTGATGAAATCACCTTTGAAGAAGAGGCACCGCGTAAGGAAGCTTTGGAGAATGTATTGAGCTCTGTGCGGATTCCGGGCGTAAACTTTCTGTATCTTATCGTGGGTGATGCCAAGGGCGTAAAATTTTATTATGGCCTTTCCAAAAATCCGTCAGAAGCCATCAATGACGATTTGCTTTTGAGTGATATCGGACGCAATGTGCTGATGGCAAGTATTAAGGGTAATTTCCGTGGCTGTAAGGTGCAGGAGGTCAACCCGGAAGAGGCAGAGCCTGTGTTGAATAAGGTGCGGCACATGAAGTATGCTTCGCGTATTGAGGGCGTAGCAGGAACGATTAAGGATAACGAAGAGTTCCAGAGCGTAGACCGCCTGGTCGACGTGATGCAGGGCGAGGAGTTCTGCCTGCTGCTGGTGGCGAAGGCTTTGCAGCCTGATAGCATCTGTGAGCTGGAGCAGACACTGCAGGAAGCCTATACGACGGTCAGTCCTTTGGCGAAGTATAGCCTGCAGGAAGGCAGCTCGGAGGGCAAGTCGAAGTCGCAAAGCTGGACAAAGGGAGAAAATTCCAGCTCGTCAGTAAGCCATAGTAAAAGCACTGGTGAAAACAAGGGGTGGTCGAAGGGAGTAAGTACTAACAACAGCGTTTCTACGACTACCAGCAGTAGTTCCGGGGGCTCCTCAAGCTCGACTAGCAGTTCTAAGCAGTCTTCTACTGGCGGCGGAGAAAGCAAGGGTGAAAGTGGCGGAACGAATTCTTCGAGTTCGGACAGTACAAGCTCTACTAAGGGCGATAGCCACAGTGTTTCAGATCAGGAAGGCACAAATAGCAGTACTTCCAAAACCTATTCACGCGAATATTTGAATAAAAAAGCAGGAGAATGGATAAAGTATTGCGATGAGGTCATCTTCCCGCGTCTGGATTATGGCAAGGGCAAGGGCATCTTTCTTTCTGCAATTTATGTGCTGACGAAGAATAAGCCTGCGCTGATTAAGCTCGAAAATACTGCTTTAGCTTTATATTCCGGCAAGCAAGGCAACAAGGTGCCTTTGCGTTCCAATAAGCTTGATGCGAGCGACAGAGCAGCGGTGAAGAATTACCAGCTGCCGCGGGGGCATTTTGCTAAAGCGATTTCCGAAGAGGAAAAGCTGGCACGGGCGATGCTTTCCCAGCCTGTGGACTGCAGTCGGGACTTTGCACTGTGCAATTGGATTACCACTAATGAGCTTTCGATGCTGGCAGGCCTGCCGCAAAAAGAGGTTATTGGTATGCGTCTGCGTGAAGAGGTGGAGTTCGGACTGAACTATACTGAACCGGAGCAAGAAGATTGTATTTATCTTGGCAATTTGGTACAAAATGGCAATGAGGTCGAAAGAACACCGATATATCTGGATAAGGATGTCCTGGATAAGCACATTTTTATCGCTGGCGTAACGGGCAGCGGCAAAACAACAACCTGCCATAAGATTTTGCTGCAAAGCAAGCTGCCGTTTTTGGTTATCGAGCCTGCGAAAACAGAATACCGCATTTTGCGCAATAACCCGGCCTGCAAGGATTTGCTTGTTTTTACCCTGGGAAATGAAAAGGCAGCTCCGTTCAGACTGAATCCGTTTGAGTTTTTGCCACATGAAAATATCACATCGCATGTAGATATGATTAAAGCCAGCATTGAGGCAGCTTTTGACATGGAAGCAGCAATTCCGCAGCTGATTGAAACAATTCTGTACAAATGCTATGAGGATTATGGCTGGGATATTACCACGAACAAGAATAGCAAGTATGCCGATCCCTTTGCCGATGGTGTTTTTGCCTTTCCGACAATGGGCGATTTGTTGAACAATATTGAAAAGGTTGTTAAGGAGCAGGGCTTCGACGAACGCTTGAAGAATGATTATATAGGCTCTATCCGTGCGCGCCTGCAAAGTCTGGTGATTGGCTCTAAGGGCTTGATGCTTAATACGCGGCGCTCTATAAATTTTGCGGATTTATTAGACCGCAAGGTGGTTCTGGAGCTGGAAGGAATTAAAAATGGCAATGAAAAGGCTTTGATTATGGGCTTTGTTCTTGCTGCCTTCAATGAGGCGGTAAAGGCTCGTTATCTGCATGATAAAAAGGCTCATGCACACATCATTCTTGTAGAAGAATCGCACAGGCTGCTCAGCAAATATATGCCTGGCGACAGCCAAAATAAGAAGCAAGGCGTAGAAACCTTCTCGGATATGCTGGCAGAAATTCGTAAATATGGCGAAGGGCTTATTATCGTTGACCAGATTCCGAATAAGCTGGCGCCGGACGTGCTCAAAAATACGAATACCAAAATCGTACACCGTCTGTTTGCCCAAGATGATAAGGAAGCCGTGGGCAATACGATGGCTTTGAAGGAGGAGCAGAAGGAGTTCTTGTCGAATTTGAACGCCGGCAGGGCGATTATGTTTTCGGATAATTATGGGCAGGCACTGCAGGTGCAGATTAAAGCAGACACCAGCACAGAAAATGCACCCTTGGCAGATGAAGAGCTGACGTGTGCAGCATTTGATTATTATCAGCGCTGCGTATTTAAAAATGTAAAAATAAATGCGCAGAATCTGACTCCAGAGCAGAAGGTGAAGGCCGTAGAGTTACTGTGCAATGATAATGGTATTCCTGCGAATATTATGCGTAGAGTTAATGAGCATAAAGAAGCCTGGAATGAGTATTGTGCAGAGACTATTGAGTTCCTGAGCAATAATATTCCTGCGAATATTGTGCGTAGAGTTAATGAGCATAAGGACGCTTGGAATGAGTACTATGCAACAATGCTGCGCAGCGTAGTAGAAGATAAAATTATCTCGTTAGCTGACATTGTTGCTTGGGGACTGGCAGCTGTGGACCATGCTCAGAAGGACGATAACAATATCAAACAGGCCTTTGCTGAGTATTTTACTGCGTATATGCAGGGAGAAAAGGCAGAAGACAATTTTGTTAAGAATAACGTAAGTTTTATTTAAGAATAGGAGGATTTATTATCATGGGTATTTGGGGCGCTATATGTTCAGTCGCTAGTTCGGTATGCTCGGCAGTGAGCAGTTTGTGCAGTGGTATAGGTGGTGCAGTTATGAGAGGAGTTAGTGCTTTAGCTCCTACTCTTGCTCCCCATATTTTTGTATTTGTGGCAGTAGTTTCCATTTTAGCAGAGTTGTTTACAGACAAACCTAAAGAGGAAAAGCCGGAAGAAATTGGTATGAAGGCAGAGCAGGCAGATAAAAAACCGGAGGATTTTGATTCCGTCAGTGATTATCTTGAATATCTGCGTAACGAGGTAAAACTGGACCCTGCTAAGGTGGAGAAGCTTACTCCAGAAGAGAGACAGAAATATCAGCTGGTCGGCTTAGGCCTGTATATCAAGGATATTGAAGAGAAGAGTGGTTTGAAGCTGGATCCGGATTTCGTTAAGGCAATCCCTAATCTTAAGAATCAGGGATATGAAGCAGCGGACATTGCTAATCTGATGCAGAGCATGAAAAAAAATGGTGTGACGGATATGAAGCAGTATGTAGACTTTATGAAAGGCGATTTGCAGCCGGGCTCGCCTGAACGTCAGCAGGTAGGCGCTTCTGTGAAGGATATGGTTGAGAAGCATTTCAAGGGTGCAGACGTCAACATGCGCAAAGAGATTAATAAGCTTGCGGACACCGTAAGAGAATAATTGGGGAGATTAGACAATGAAAGATACAGTGACCGTTATTGGTTGGATAAGCAAAGGAATATTTAGGGGACAGATAGAATTACCTAAGGAAAATAAATTTTCGGTGCTTCTTTTTAGTGGAGAAACTGAGGCGGATTGGGTAAATGTATCACTAGCAGATATTTTTGAGCGTTACCGCATTAATAGGGATACCGCAGCTGTGCGAGTACTGCTCGTAGCAGATACTGAGGTGGATGCCCGCTCTAGCTTAAATGATGTGACAGTTGCGCAAGCAGAGTTTTCGTGGAATGATTTAACTGCTGCTGTAAAAAATGTCGAAGCTAAGCCCTATACATGGAACCTTGATGGGACTGTATTAGACGGAGAAAAAAGAAACTGGCTGCCGGTTAGCCTTGCTCCTCAGGCTAAAAGTAAAGTTGGTTATATCTATAGCTTTCCGCAGATTAAGAGTTCTGAAGCTGCCCTGGGCAAAAGTAAAAATGACAAAATTATGCTAGAGAAGCCAAAAGCGCAGGTACGGATAAGAGCCAAAAAGGAGCAGCCAATAAACTTAATTAAAGAAAAACCGACTTTATTTTCAGTGTTAGGCGAGCTAGGCAGAGAAGCAAAAAATAAGGTTTGATGCCAGCAAAAAAGCTCCCGGAGAAATCCGGGAGCTTTTTGCTATGGTGCGGAGGAACGCAGTCACTGCCTCTTCTCCTCATCTTTCCATTGGTGACAAATTTGTGGTTAATCAGCGTGGGAAAGGCGCGTTGCAGTGTTGCTATGGAAATAACCTCACAAAAATTTAAAAGCTTATGTGCATAGCAGCTGCCGACAGCAGTCAGCAAATTATCACAAAAAAATTTTATTCCAGTGTTATTGCTTCTCGCCTCATACTATACTAAAAGCAAGAGGAGGTCAAGTAAGCTTGTAGTGTCTATGTCAAATATATTCCACATATATCAAGCTTAAAGCACCGCACGAGGTCGGTTTTTGGTACATAATAGAGGCAGAGATAAGATACTTCTTTATACAATCTACCGCATATATAAAATTTAAAAGAAGTTTACCAAAATATAAAGTTGAAAATGGGCGATACTATAGCTATAATAAGAAAAAAAAGTAAAAGCTTTCAACTCTGATGATTGCAGAGAAGCTTTGGTGTTACTAGGAGGTATACTATATCTATGATAGTTGCATTTTTGGATTTGCTAGGTTTTCTAATCTGTTGAAAAACAATACTGAAGCTGCTGTTGATAATATAAATTCATTCAATGATATGATTAAAACAAAAGTTATTGATAATAAATGCCATTCAATAGAAGACTATAGAAAGAACCATCCTAATGCTGTTGAATTTCATCAATTTGTGGAAAAGACATCTGTAACTGCATTCGAGCAAATGATAAGTTTTAGTGATTCCTTAGTTTTAGGAGGAACTGATTGCAATAAATTTGTTAAACAATTAGCGAATTTCATTGCCACAGCATATATCGAGTATTCTGAACCATTTCGAGAAGATTTTTCGGATATTAATAAAGTAACTACGAATAAAAATGCGGAAGGATGCATAAACGGAGATATTAGGTATCATAAAGCATTTCCAATATTATTTAGAGGTGGATTGTCAGTTGGTGATGATGTTAGTTTTTTTGACGAGTATCATATTAAAAATTCTGAGTTAAATTTATCGTCATTAAATGTTATGGGACTGACATATTTAAATGCAGTTAAACTTGAAAGTTTTGGAAAGGGTTCTAGATTATTTTGTGATAAATCAGTAGTTGATGCTGTAAATGATGAAACAAGGCGATTAATTAAGGTCGTTGACGAAAAAAAGAAAATATATGAAATTGTATGGACGATAGAAGGTTGTGAAGCTATGACATGCTATCCAAGTGATAAATGGCATAATGTAATACATGGAATAAATGATAAAATGTTACCATCTGCGATTAACCTTTATCAGTATTACAAAAATGATAAAGTTTTGGAAGCTCAATATAGAGAACTGTTGAATTTGGTATGTGTAGGAATTGTAAAATATGCAAGAGATGAGTGTAATCGAGCTGATGAAGCAATCGATTATATTAATCAAGTTCTTGAGAAGAAAGGAATTCAATTAATAGATAGCGCAGTATTAAAGGATTTCCTAAATTAGATCAGGAGGGTAATTTTTATGAGTAATTTGGCATCATTAACAGCGCAAAGAGAAGGCTTGTTAAAAAAGATTCGTGCAATAGAAGCATCCTGTGAGGGTATAGAAAATGAGAATAATGCCAAGAGAGTACAGAAATTAAATTTGGAGCAAGCACAGTACTCTGCGCAAAGGCAGGAAATAGCTGCGAAATTAGCAGTATTAGATGGGAATTTAGCAAATATAAATGCAGAGATATTAGAATTATCAGGAACGGGTTTCGAAAAAATTCTTGAGGCCATCAAGAACCAGAGATGGTATTTTATCAAAAACAAACCTAACATTCTTTTTGATAAAAATTCAGGATTGATTTGGGCTAACTTATATACATTTACTTATGCCGAAGAAGCTAAAGGGAATTGGTATCATTCAAGTGAGGTTGATAATCTAATTGCTGATTATTCATTCGGTATGGATGGCTTTAGATTGCCTACTTGTTATGAGCTTTGGCAAGCAGTAGAGGATAGAACGATACCTTTTTATCGAGATAATAGTAATGGACGTAGGTTATTTGGTTTGAGATATTGGCTTTGCGAATATAATGGAGGTATAGCAGGAAAAAGTTTGGATGATTGTGGAGCTACAACTGGTTGGTCTGATACAAATAAAGGAGCATTATTCCCCTGCTCTGATTATTTGATTCAAAACTCGGATTATCAAGAAAAAGTTAAACCGGGAAATCCTGTTTATACAGAAAAAGAACGCCTTCAATTTACTTTAGACCTGTTCACCCAAAATGAATTATTACCTGTTTTTAATGATGAAGCAATTACGGAGCTTTATAAGCAAATATACTTTGAAAAGCCCAAGCTTTTAGCGCAATTACAAGAGCTGCAAGCTCAAATTAATGAGCTGCAGAAGGTCACATTGCTTTCATCAGAATTTGATTACACAGCGTTGCTGGCAAAGTATGATCTCAAGGCTATTGATGCTTCTCTCATCAAGTATTATCAGGCTGTGCAGCGGTGGTGCAGGGAGCTCATGGAAAAAGTGGATTATTACGAAGAACAAAAGGCGTCGGTAATCAAGGATTTCAATTTAATCAGCCTTAAGCTTTCCAAGAGATATGAAGCTAATCCTAACCTTACGGAAGCAGAAAACACCTTGCTGTGTGACAGACAACACTTCTTCCAAAAAAACTTTTCTTTGGGAATGAACAGCGTTAAAACAAAGCTTTTGGCTGTGAAGAAGCAGGCCGATGCTTTGGAATACAGAATTGATGAAATTGATGAGGGTGAAAATTCTCTTCGTGAATTGGCAGAGCTGGAGCAGGAAAAGAGAGCAAGCTTTGCTTTCCTGGCGGAAAATACTGCCAAAATCATCAAAAATGCGTTGCGCAAGATTGAATATTTTGAGGCAAATCACACCTTCGTCATGAATGCCATTAATATCTGGGAAAACTGGACCGAAGGCTATAGAGTTTTCAAAACAACCTATAAAGAGGATATGAAGCATGACTGCGAGGACGATGGTATTGAAGAAGAAATATGGTCCGCTTGGTATCAGGATTGGCAGCAGCTAAGATATGCGATTGAATTAAAGGTGCAGCCGGTTATTGAACGTGGCTTGCGCGATGACATGCCGACGAATAAAGAAGTCAAGACATCTGTTCCGGAACAGCTTATTCATATTTTGGATGAGTATAAAAAGCAGATTGATAAATTTTATAAGGAAGAACGCAAAGGAATTTATCAGAAATTTGCTTTTCAGGCCGGTGGCAATTTACAGGATAAGTTTGAAACAGAAAGCAGTCTTTACAAATTTGTGGCGATGCTTCAGTCAGAGCTGCAGGATATTATCTTCAACTGTAAGAATGCAGAAGACAGAGTCTGGATCTTGAATTGGGCAAATAGCTTGCTGGATATTCAAATTGACGAAGTTTTAAAGTTTGTTGCCAATAATGATTTACAGAAAATATCGCACACCATCTTAGATGAATTTGCTGCTTTGAAACAAAAGAATTATGATATTTACCTTGCAGATGCTAAAGCATATAGTGAAGAAAAGGCAAGGCGTGAAAAGGCGTATAATTCTTTGATTTTCAAAATGCGTAAGGATTTGGCTAAGTAGCAAAGGAAGTAATGGTTTATGGAAAGCGTTGTTCCGCAGCTGCCGATAACTGATGCAGTATTTACTGAAGAAATTTGGGTGCAGAAGAATCCTGTAATGGGTGACCATATACGCGTAAAACGTATGCATGGTATTTACACGCATCATGGTATCTATGTTTCAGACAATGAAGTTATTCATTTTACCGGTACAGATGATGATAGTATTATGGATTCATCGAAAAACAGGGTTATCAGTTCAGATTTAAATTTTTTCCTCAAAGGCGGCGAGCTGGAGGTAAAAGAATATACTGATGAAGAATTTCAGGACCTGTATGCGCCGGACCAGATAGTTGCTTATGCACGTAGCTGCATTGGTGATGGCGATTATAATGTAATTTTTAATAATTGTGAGCACTTTGCTAATGTTTGTACCTTGGGCAGGTTTAGAAGCCACCAGGTAGAGCGATTGTTTCAAAATAAGGAGAGTGATGATATGGGAATCTTGGGTAGCATAGGTAGATGGGTTAAAGGATTTTTTGGTGGCAGTTCTAGTAGTGGTGGTAGTCGCTCGACAAGCTCAACAGTATATGAGCCCGATAAGGTAAGGATAGCTGAGATTGAGCAGAACACAAAAATCAGATTAGCCACTATGGAACGCGAACGTCAGGAGCTTATGCATAAGGCGCAGCTGGAGTTTTTGCAGGCGCAGCACGATTGTGACGAAGCACTTGTGCAGGCAAAGGTGAAGGGATTTGCTGCGACAGCTGAGATGATCATCAGAATGCAAGCTAAGTTAACGGAATTTGCCGAAAAACGTATAGACATTATAGAAAAAGGTTCTATGCCAATTATTAAGGACATTGAAAAATTTTATGAGGAGCTTGGAGATAAAGTAAATGCAGATAACGATGAGTACAATATGGAAAAACTGCCAGCGTTATTAGCAATCTTGGAAAAATATGAGATTGATTCGCCTGCGCATAAGCTGTATCAAAAGCGTATTGAAGACGATATGAGATTGCAGGGTGAGTATTACATGAAGCAGTTGGACAATATTGCGATACGTCAGCAACAGGTTATTAATGGCTTTATCAAAAGTAAAAATAGCATTATAGAACAAACAGGTATGCTGACTAAGGAACTGCTGGCGAGCGTACAGAAGCAAACGTTAGAGCTTAGTCAAGGTGGAGAGACAAGCTTAAAGGAAATACAGCAAAAACAGCAAACGCTTTTGTCAGGTCAGAAACCGTTGGCTTTAAGCGAAGGCAAGCAGGATGAAGTAAAAAATAAATAACTTCAATTTTTACACCCGCTCCGCCAACTATGGCAATCGGCTCTCAGAGAAATCTGAGAGCTTTTTTGTTTTTGAAAAGCCTGCATCATCGTGAAAACTTTATTGACAAGCATCCTTAAAAGTGTTATAAATTTATATTTGTTAGATGTTTTATGTACATGAGAGAATGAATATTTATGAGAAAAAATACTGTAATTTCCATGACGGCTACGCTGTTGGCTGCGAATATATCTTTTGCGGTACCGGCTTTTGCCGACAGCCTGCAGACATACAATCTTGATACGATGGTTGTTACCGCGCAGCGTGAAAGCAAGCGTGATGTTGATACGCCTGCTTCCGTTACAACCGTTTCCCAGAAGCAGCTTGTGGAAACCGGTGCTTCTAATCTTTTTGATGCCTTGCGTTTGCAAAGCGGCGTAACTACCTATTCCTATGGCGGCAGCCAGTCCCTTGGCGGTATGAACGCAAAAATCCTGATGCGCGGTGCGAATAAAGGCACTGTGGTAATGATTGACGGTGTACCTGCCAACATCAATGAAACCTATTATCTGGATTCCATTCCTGTAGAATCTATTGCTCGCGTAGAAATAGTTAAGGGCGCTGCTTCTACTCTTTACGGTTCCGAGGCTTCTACCGGTGTTATCAATATCATCACGAAAAAGAAAATGCCCAACACCTTATCTCTGACTAAGGGTGAATACGGCAGGGAGAAGGCAGCACTGACATTGAATGCCGACAAGCTGAATTTTGCAGTAGCGCTGGAGCAGAGTGACCCGATGAAGGGATACAGCAGTAATTATAAGCAGATTAATGATTTAAACAAAAAGTCCTTTACCGCAAGCTATAAGTTTGATGATAATTGGAGTTTTTCACATCAGCACAATGACAGCAAGTATTCCTATGATCAGTATGACAAAACCTGGAGCAAGCTTACCGAGGATGCGAATTACCACTATATTGATGATTTTTCACGCTTACAATATAAGGATGACAGCGTGAGTGCCAATTTGTTTTATAACCGCAGCAACCGCAGAAATCAGACTTACAATGTTACGGGCTCTAAATGGACCAAGTCCGATCATTTACGCTTTGATACCATAGGCCTTGATCTGCAAAAGCAGATTACCGGTAAATTCGGTGATGTTATTGTTGGTACGACGGTTTCCCGTGATTCCTATAAAAATGATATTACCGTAGCCAAAAATATTAAACCGGGTACGAAGATTAACGAATTCAGAACGAATTATGCTGTGTTTGCACAGCTTTCCAAGGATCTTGGTGCAGGCTATACTGCTACCGTAGGTGCCCGTGAAACTGTTGTAGAGGCCAATAAGCGTTACAATGCTTTTACTCCGCAGTTTGCTTTGCTGAAGAAGCTGGATAACAACAGCAGCTTATATGCAAATGCGGCAAAATCTTTTAAGATGCCTACATTTACCCAGATTTACGGCGGTGGTGGTGCCAACTTTGCGGCTAATCCTTTACTGGAGCCTGAAGAAGGCTGGACCTATGAGTTCGGTTACAAAAAGACATCTAATACAAGCATGTTCAAAGCTGCTTTGTATTATATGGATTTGGATACTATTGAGTACGAAGGCAAGGGAACCAGCTCCAATCCGTATGTGACACGTAATATGTCCTTTAAAAACAAAGGTCTGGAAATGACCTATGAGAAGGATTTCGGCAGCAAATACAGCTATTCTCTGGGCGCTAATTTCTGCAATCCTATGGGTAAAAATAAAAAAGGCGTATGGGAGCGTAAATTTGCACGCGAGCAATACAATGCCGGCATTAAATACCATGATGCTAAGTTCAATGCTGCGCTGACAGGCATGTTTACTACGGACAGAGCCAGCGGCTGGGGCGATTTGCTGCCGGTAAACTTTATTGCCGGCTATAAGTTCGATAAGAGCAGCAGTGTAGAGCTTGGCGTGGAAAATATCTTCGACAGGGATGATATCGTAAGCAATCCGGGCTCCGCTACCAAGTATTACTGCCTGCCGCGCATGGTGCATGTAACTTACACTTATACATTCTAACCATAAATAGGTTGCTATGTTTCTAGGGCGTTTTGTTTGCAAAGCTTTTTATCTGACCATACTAAATATCCATAAATTGAGCTTATTCAGATGCCAGTCAAAAGGTTATAATAATTACATTATTAAAGTGAAGGAGTGTGTCTTATGACCTTAATGAATAAAGCATTGACAATTGCCGGCAGCGATACAAGCGGCGGCGCCGGTATGGAAGCAGATATTAAAACTATGGAGGAGCTGGGCGTTTATGGTATGCCTGCTTTGACCTGCATTGTAACAATGCACCCGACTACCTGGGAACACAGCGTATTCCCTCTGCCTTTGGATTTGGTGGAAAAGCAGCTGGTGACAGCGATTGAAGGTGTTGGCATCAATGCGATGAAAACCGGTATGCTGGGCAGTGCAGAGCTGGTAGAGCTGGTTGCAGCTACGATTGATAAGTACAATTTGCAGAACGTTGTTATTGATCCGGTTATGGTCTGCAAGGGCTGTGACCTGATTCTGGTGCCGGATGCGGCAGAATCTATCAAAAAGCTGCTGATGCCGCGCTGCGATATTATTACCCCGAATACCGTGGAGGCTGCTTATCTTGCAGATATGCCTGAGGTTACTACCGTAGAGCAGATTAAGGAAGCAGCAGAGAAAATTGTTGCTGCCGGAGCGAAGAGCGTTGTTATCAAGGGCGGCGAGCGTCTGAGCGACAATTCCGCTATTGATATTTTTTACGATGGCAAGGAATTCACAGAAATGGCTGTGCCGAAAATTTATCCTTCCTACAACCATGGCGCAGGCTGCACCTTCTCGGCAGCAATTACCGCAGGTCTGGCAAACGGCCTTAGCATGAAGGAAGCTGTGCTGCAGGCAAAGAAATTTGTCACTGCTGCGCTCAAGCATGGCTTTGCTATCAATAACATTGTCGGCTGCACCAATCATACCGCGTATAGAAAATATAGCGAATAAAAGAAATAAAACCGTCATTTCCTCAGACTATTGGGGAAATGACGGTTTTTTTTGTATGCAAAAATGCTTATTACAGAGTAGTGGAATCCATAGTGCAGTCTTCCAGCAGCTTTTTGGCATCAACATATTGCGCAATGCCTGCAGCTACCTTCTTCGATTCCTTCATTGCCAAAACGACGGTAGCAGGACCATGTACCACATCGCCGCTGCTGAAGACACCGGCGCGGGTAGTCATGCCGTAGGGACGGTCACGGGTTATAACAAAGCCCTGTTTATCAACCTGAATACCCTTAGTGGAAGAAACAATACGTGCTGCAGGTTTCTGGCCTACTGCGAGGATAACGCAGTCGCAGGGTATAAGCTCCTGACCGCCTTCTGCAATAAACTCACCGGTTTCGGTTTTGGTGATGTTTTGCAGCAATAAGCCGGCTAATTCGGTTTCGTCCGCTGCCGTAGCCTGACGGCGGATGTTTTTTAAAGCGCGCATCTGCTTTTTGTTGAAGTAGGCGATAGGCTGCTTCAGGAAGCGGAACTGTACACCTTCGGCAACAGCGGCTTCATATTCGGATGGAAAAGCAGAAATTTCAGCTTCCGTTTTGTGGTAGACGATGGTAACATTTTTTGCGCCGCGGCGGATAGAGGTGCGGGCCGCATCCATAGCCACGTTGCCTGCGCCGACAACGATAACGTTGTCACCGGTGTGCAGCAGTGTTTCGCTGGCATCCAGCTTGCCTCCGTCAGCCAGTACCACCATACGCAGGAAGTAGGTTGCTGTCAAAATACCGGACAGTTCCTTGCCGGGGATGTCCAACGTGCGCGGCAGAGAGGTACCTGTGCCCATGAAAATTGCATCATAGCCTTGGGCAAAAAGGTCATCTACGGTAAAATCTACGCCGGCAAGCTGCTTGGTGCGGATTTCCACACCGATATGTTGCAGCTCGCTGATTTCACGGCGGACAACATCCTTTTGCAGACGGAATTCCGGAATGCCGAAAAGCAGTACGCCGCCGGGCTCGCTTTGTGCTTCGAAAATAGTAACATCGAAATCCATTTTGGCCAAATCGCCTGCTACAGTAAGACCTGCCGGGCCGGAGCCGATTACGGCAACCTTACCGCGCAGCTTGCTTGAAGGTTGCGTGGACTTTAAATCATTGTTGTGGGCAAAGTCGGCAATGAACATTTCCAGACTGCCGATTTCGATACCGCATTTCTTTTTTGTCAGCACACAATGTGCTTCGCACTGACGCTCATGCGGGCAGACACGTCCGCAGATAGCGGGCAGATTGCTGCGTTCGGAAATAATTTCGTAAGCCATACCGATATTACCTTCGCTTAAGGCACGGATAAAGCCGGGAATATTGTTTTCAATCGGACAGCCGGTGCGGCACGTAGGGCGCGCACAATTCAGGCAGCGGCGTGCTTCCTGAATGGCTTCTGCTGTGGTCATTGTTCTGCTCATTTTTCTACCTCTTTTAGTCAGAATGCTTACCTTGAGTGTCATAAATAAGATTTTCCAGTTCCTTGAGGCGGCCGTTAATTTCTTCCATGTGCTTGGCGAGCAGCTCTTCATAATCTGCTACCGGATCAGGCAGTTTATCATGGTTCAGGTCAATCATGCTTTCGGCATCATTGTTGGAGGCAATACGTACACCGTTGCGTGTTACAACACGTCCGGGTACACCAACAACGACGGAATTGGGCGGAACCTCTTTAAGAACTACGCTGCCGCTGCCAATTTTGGAATTGTCGCCTACCTTGAAGGAACCGAGTACCTTCGCACCGCTGGAAACAACAACATTGTTGCCGATGGTGGGATGGCGCTTACCTTTTTCCTTGCCGGTACCGCCAAGGGTAACTCCCTGATAGAGCGTAACATTGCTGCCAAGCTCAGCGGTTTCGCCGATAACAAGTCCCATGCCATGGTCAATGAAAAGACCGGGGCCCAGTGTAGCACCGGGATGGATGTCAATACCGGTAAGAAAACGGGAAAATGTATTAAGTAGGCGTGGGAATACTACCCAGCCTTTCAGATAAAAGTGATGCGCTATACGATGGAGCCAGATGGCATGTAGCCCGGGATAACACAGTGCGGCCTCCAGTCTTGTTTTTGCGGCCGGGTCGCGCAGCATAATGGCATCAATATCTTTTTTCATCTGAGCAAACATGTCAAGACTCCTTTCCTTATATTATATCAACATGTGCTGTAGTTGTCAGCAGTCAACTGTTTTAAGTCGGATTCTTTCTGCCGACAAATACCATTTTTATATTTTAGCACAGATGTCGGTAAAAGGTAAACAGAAAAACTGTAAAACTTAGCAAAAAAAGTAGGGAGTAAACATTTTAGAGCATATATTTAGTGGACAAAATTCTGAAAAATAGCTAATATTGCATCAAATTGCACATTATAAGGTAATAATTTTTTTAGCGGATATTCTTATTTGACTTTACCTATAAGTATGATATAATTGAGTCAAATACTTAAATTTTTTTATTAATGTACGTGTCAAATAGACAGGTACGTTGGAGGCGCACTGAAATGACAAAAGAAATTTTAAAAGAAAAGGCATGTGCGGCAATTGACGCATATGCGGACAAGATAAAGGCAATTTGTGCCAGCATCAACGATGAACCGGAATTAGGCTTCAAGGAAGTCAAAACCGCTGCCAAGGTTGCGGAATTTATGCGTGACCTGGGCTTGGAGCCGCAGACCGGCTTGGCAATCAATGGTGTTAAGGGACGTGCAAAAGGCGGCAAGCCCGGACCGACAGCAGCCGTTTTAGGCGAGCTTGATGCAGTAGGCTGCCCTACAAGTCCGAAGGCGGACCCGGCAACAGGCGCTGCGCATGCCTGTGGCCATAATCTGCAGATCTCCACCATGCTGGCAGCTGCCTGCGGTATTGTAAAATCCGGTGTTTTACCGGAGCTGGCCGGTGATGTGGTGTTCTTCGGTGTTCCTGCTGAGGAATATATCGAAATTGCGTACCGCAAAAAATTAGTGGAGTCTGGCAAGCTGCATTTTATGAGCGGCAAGGGCGAGCTGATTTATGAAGGCGCTTTTGATGATATTGATATGGCTATGCAGATGCATGCTGATAAAAATATGCCGAAGCCTACGGTTTCTATCGGCGAAAGCAGCAACGGCTTTGTAGGTAAAACTGTTCGCTATATCGGCAAAACAGCCCATGCAGCCGACGCTCCGCATGAAGGTGTCAACGCGCTGAATGCTGCTTGTCTGGGACTTATGGGTATCAACGCTTTGCGTGAAACCTTCCGCGAGCAGGACGTAGTGCGTGTGCACCCGATTATTACTAAGGGCGGTGACTTTGTAAATTCTGTGCCTGATGATGTACGCCTGGAGCTGTATGTGCGTGCAAAAACCATGGATGCTATTGATTCCACACATACGCGCGTTGACGCAGCACTTAAGGCTGGCGGCGATGCTGTCGGCGCACAGACCGTTATCGAAACACTGCCGGGCATGTTCCCGCTGAGCTGCAACAAGCGCATGAATGAACTGTTTGCAGCAAATGCGAAAATTGCTTATCCGGATGTAGAGATAAAGGATGCCGGTCATTTCAGCGCATCTACCGATATGGGTGACGTATCACACCTGATGCCTGTTATCCATCCGTTTATCGGTGGTACGGACGGCCTGCTGCATACACCTGACTTCCATATGGTAGATTTTAATGCTGCTGTGCTGTTGCCGGCTAAAGCCTTTGCCATGATGCTGATAGATTTGCTGTATGATGATGCGAAAGAGGCTAAGGCTATCCTGGCTGACTTCAAGCCGATTCTGACCAAGGAAGAGTATATTGCGAAATTGGAGAGCTATTTTAATAAGTAAAATAGAAATAATTTGTGGGAGGGAATGTAATGAAGAACATTAAATTACATGCCATAATTCTGGCGCTGATCATTGTTTCCGAGCTGATCGGCACTCATACCCTGAAGTTCGGTATCGGTCGTATCGTATTGTTGCCGATGCTGTACGCTCTGCTTTTGGGTATTTTGACAACACCTAAATTTTTGAACCTGTCCGGCAGAAAGGAAATGCTGGATGCCAGCAGTCTGGTCGGCGTAACGCTGATGCTTTTGATGGCACGCTACGGTACGCTGGTAGGTCCTACCCTGCCGAAGATTCTGGCAGCTTCTCCGGCGCTGATTCTGCAGGAGTTCGGTAACCTCGGTACTGTGCTTTTAGGCGTACCTGTTGCTGTTTACCTGGGCCTGAAGCGTGAAACCATCGGTGCTGCGCATTCTATCGCACGTGAGCCGAACGTTGCGCTTATCGGCGAAAAGTTTGGTCTGGACAGCAGTGAAGGCCGCGGCGTTATGGGCGTTTATATTGCCGGTACTGTTTTCGGTACTATTTTCTTCGGCCTGATGGCCAGCGTTGCTGCTTCCGTACTGCCGATTCACCCATATGCATTGGCTATGGCCTCCGGCGTAGGCTCTGCCAGCATGATGACGGCTGCAGTGGGCTCTTTGGTTGCTATGTATCCTGATATGGCTGATCAGCTGGCAGCCTTCGGCGCAGCAAGTAATATGCTTTCCGGTCTTGACGGTTTGTATATGTCCGTATGGCTGGGCTTGCCGATGACCGAATGGCTCTATAAGAGATTCTATAAGATAAAATATGGCGTACTGCCAGAAGCTGATAAGAAAGGAGAGGAAGCATAATGAAAATTAAAGATACAATTATCATTTTGGCTATTGTAACCTTCATGAGCTTGTTCTCCAACGTATTGGGAACCAAGGCTGATATTATCCAGTCTATTCCCGGCCTGCTGATTTTGGCGGTTATTGCTTTTGTCGGCATGCTGTTGTCAAAATATATTCCCGGAGGTATTCCGGCTGCGGCATGGGTTGTAACACTGGGCTGTATTCTGACTATCCCCGGCGTTCCCGGCAGTGATATTATCAACGGCTATGTAAAAAATGTCGGCTTTGTGGCCTTATGTACCCCGATTCTGGCTTATGCCGGTGTATCCATAGGCAAGGACCTTGATGCCTTTGCCAAGACCGGCTGGCGCATTGTTATTCTGGCAATCGTTGTCTTTGTAGGCACCTATATTGCCAGCGCGATTATCGCTCAGTGCATTTTGAAGGCTTTGGGACAAATTTAAAAGAATTGCTTTTGAACCGGCATCAGCTTGATGCCGGTTTTTTAAAAGTTTGAGACTTATTGTATACATGCTTTTTTGTTGAAATAATCTGCAAGTTAGAGTAAAATATGACTATAAACCATGAGGAGGTATCAGTATGTCTGAAATCTTAGCGGAAGCAACTTTTCCGAGCGTAATCCATAATAATGAAGTTTGCGAAGAAATCGTTAAATGGGGCAATAAAAATGGTTTCCCTGTACAAAAAGCAAAATTATATAATAAAATGGATGGTTATGTAGGCTTTTCTCCTGATAATTATTTCATTAAAGCAACCCGTCTGCCGCCTGTTCCCGGTGGCTGGAAGGTTGTTGTAGAAAAATATGAGGCTGAAAGCCGCATTATTCCTTTGAATGTTAAGCCCGGTACCAATGAAGTTAACCGTTTCATTCTGAAAATGATGGATGAATATGTTAAGGAAGGCCTGAAAATGGAGCTGAGTGACGAGGTTTATGAATCCTACGGCACTTATCTGCGCGATTTGAAGGTTACCGGTCACACTGTATTGATTAACACCTTTGAAGACTTTATCGAAAACATGCGTTAAGCTATGGCCGGTGTTTTAGAAAAACAGCTGGCGCGGGCGCTGGATATGCGCCTTGCGGTTTTCGCATCCAAGGCAGCAAGCGGCAGCCTGCTGCAGGATGAAATGTCTTTGCGCGCCGCTGCCTATATGGCCAGCGAAATCATTATGCCTTGCTGCTGCATTATGTGCAACAAGGCTAAGCTGGAAGCATTGCTGTCACAGACGAAGCTTTGTGCGGAAAACCAGGAATTAACGCAGCGTCTGGCAGCGCTTGTCTATGATGATTTGGCGCGTTGTAATGGGTTAGGATAGGGCTGAGAAAAAAACTTGAAAAAAATCTCAACTTTTTTCAAAAAAGGTGTTGACAAAAGTCGCCTGATGTCTTATACTTATATTCGTTGCTGATGCACACGACGCGGAAATAGCTCAGTGGTAGAGCACCTCCTTGCCAAGGAGGGGGTCGCGAGTTCGAATCTCGTTTTCCGCTCCACTTAAAAATTTGCCCGACAGATTGCTTCTGTCGGGTTTTTTGGTATTGTCAAGAAGCGAGCATTGTGATATGATATTATGAGCGATTTGTGTCAGCACATTTTCGCTAAGGAAAGCTGACAGTTTAATCCGATTATATTATTTTTTACCCACATAAATTTAAGGGAGGATTTTATTAATGAACGTTACTGTTGAAAGAGTAGAAAATGAGGCAACTTTAAAAATTACCGCTCCGGCTGCTGAGGTAAACGCAGGCTATAAAAAGGCTGTACAAAAAATTGCTGACCAGGCAAATATCCCTGGCTTCCGTAAAGGCAAAGCTCCGCGTGCTATCATTGAAATGCACTATGGCAAAGAAGCTGTAAAACAAGAAGCTTTTGAAATCGTTGCTAACAAAGCATACAGCGAAGCTCTGAATCAGGAAAAACTGATCCCTGTATCCGATCCTAAAGTTGAAGAATCTGCCTTCGAAGAAGGCAAAGATATGGAACTGACCATTAAAGTAACCCTGAAACCGGAACCGGAACTGGGCGAATACAAAGGTCTGCATGTAGAGAAAAAAGAAGTTGAAGTAACCGACGAGCAGGTTGACGCTCAAATTAAAGACATGATGGGCCGCGACGCTAAAATGGTAGTTGCTGAAGAAGGCGCTGTAATTGAAAAAGGTGACTTCGCTATCATCGACTTTGCAGGTACTGTTGACGGCGAACCGTTCAGCGGCGGTGAAGGCAAAGGCTATCCTCTGGAAGTTGGTTCCAACTCCTTCATCCCCGGCTTCGAAGATCAGCTGGTTGGCCTGTCTAAAGGCGATTCTACTGACGTAGAAGTAACCTTCCCGGAAGATTACTTTGTTAAAGACCTGGCTGGCAAAGAAGCTATCTTCAAAGTAAACATCCAAGACGTAAAACGCAAAGAGCTGCCGGAACTGAACGACGAATATGTTGCTTCCAAGACCGAATTCAAAACTGTAGAAGATCTGCGTGCTAACTACAAAGAGCGTATGCAAAAAGCTGCTGAAGCTAACGCTAAAGCTGAATACGAGCATGAACTGATTGACCTGGCTGTAGCTAACGCTAAATTCAGCGTTCCGGAAATCATGATCGAAGACAAAATCAGCCAAATGGTTGAAGAAATGAAAATGAGCCTGGAAAGCCGTAAAATGAGCCTGGATATGTACATGCAATACACCGGTCTGGACATGGCTAAAATCCGTGAAAACCAACGCCCGGTTGCTGAAGAAAACGTTAAGACCGATCTGGTTCTGGACGCTATCGCTAAAGCTGAAGACATTCAGGTTGACATGGCTGACGTTGATGCAGAAATCGCTGCTATTTCCGCACAACACGGCGCTTCTCCTGAAGAAGTTAAGAAAATCATCAAAGGCAACGGCACCATGGGCTTGCTGCTGGCTAACATTCTGCGCCGCAAAGCTGCACACGTTGTTATCGACAGCGCAAAATAATTTTAGGTTATACTTACAGTAAAGGAGTGTGACAAAATGAATTATGTGCCTATCGTTGTTGAACAATCTAGTCGTGGAGAACGTTCCTATGATATTTATTCACGTCTTTTGAAGGATAGGATTGTTTTCGTTACCGGTCCGATTGATGACAATATGGCAAATGTTGTCATTGCTCAGTTATTGTTTCTGGAGTCCGAGGATCCGGACAAAGACATCCATCTGTATATTAACAGCCCCGGCGGCAGCGTAAGCGCCGGTATGGCTATTTATGATACGATGCAGTATATTAAGCCTGACGTTTCTACTATCTGCATGGGCATGGCTGCCAGCATGGCATCCGTGCTCCTGGCAGCAGGCGCGCCGGGCAAACGTTTTGCATTGCCGTATTCCCGTGTTATGATTCATCAGCCCTTGGGCGGTGCACAGGGCCAGGCAACGGAGATTGAAATCCATGCCCGTGAAATTCTGCGTATCCGTGAAGAAATGAACCAGGTTCTGGCAAAGCATACCGGTCAGACAGTGGAAAAAATTGCTGCCGATACCGAGCGCGATCATTATCTGACAAGTAAAGAAGCTAAGGAATATGGCCTGATTGATGAGGTTGTTTCCCGTAGTAAATCTGCAGAGTAAGATATACTATAAGGAGATTTAAAATATGAATTTTGATGAAGGACATGATGGAAAACCATGCTGTTCCTTTTGCGGCAAGCGTGAAGGTCAGGTAAAAAGACTGATTTCCGGTCGTGGAGTATTTATCTGCGATGAGTGTGTCGACTTCTGCAAATCCATGCTTGACGAGGAAAAAGAAAGCGATGCTGCCGAGCAGTTGGCGAATGCAGCTGATCTGCCGAAGCCTCAGGAAATCAAGGCAATCTTAGATGAGTATGTTATTGGTCAGGATGAGGCTAAAAAAACCTTGTCCGTAGCAGTATATAATCATTACAAGAGAATCAACTACGAAATCCAGAATCCGGAGTCCAAGCGCGACCTGGAGCTGCAGAAATCCAATATTCTGATGCTCGGTCCTACCGGTAGCGGCAAAACACTGCTCGCCCAGACTCTGGCAAAGATTCTGCAGGTTCCCTTTGCTATTGCTGATGCTACTACCTTAACGGAAGCAGGCTATGTAGGCGAGGATGTTGAAAACATTCTGCTCAAGCTTATCAGCAATGCCGATTATGACATTGAAGCTGCTCAACGCGGCATTATCTATATCGACGAGATTGATAAAATTGCCCGTAAATCCGAAAACGTTTCCATTACCCGTGATGTTTCCGGTGAAGGTGTTCAGCAGGCTCTGCTGAAAATCCTTGAAGGTACTGTTGCCAGCGTTCCGCCTAAGGGAGGACGTAAGCATCCGCATCAGGAGTTTATCAATATTGATACAACCAATATCCTGTTTATCTGCGGTGGTGCCTTTGCTGGACTGGAGCATATCATCAATGCCCGCGTAGGTAAGAAAAACCTGGGCTTTGGTGCTGATATCCGCCGTAAGGAAGAGGTTGATAACGAGGCTGTATTTGCCAAGGTATTGCCTGAGGATATCATGAAGTTCGGTATTATTCCGGAATTTGCAGGACGTATGCCGGTAGTAGTAACACTCAATCCGTTGGATGAGGCTGCCCTGGTACAAATACTGACTGAGCCGCGTAATGCTTTGGTTAAGCAATACCAGCGTTTCCTGGAAATGGATGGCGTGGAGCTGGAGTTTGAACCGGGTGCTCTTACTGCTATTGCTGAGGAAGCATTGAAACGTAATGCCGGAGCGCGTGGCCTGAGATCTATTATTGAATCCACCATGCGTAACGTAATGTATGATGTTCCTTCCCGTGATGATGTAACAAAGTGCATTGTTACTGAAGCTACTATACGCCAGCATTGCGAGCCGCAAATGCTTACAAAATAACAAAATATCTAAGGGGGAAGGATTATTATACCTTCTCCCTTATTTTATCGCTATGGCAAGTATGCCTGTGTGCGTACTGCCGATAAATTTCTCTCTTGTTTTGGGAGCTTAAGGAGGGATTATATGGCTAATTTGATAATTACAAAGCCCCTTCTTGCTTTGAGGGGCGTCTTGATTTTTCCGGGCATGATTGCCAATCTGGATGTCGGCCGAGAAAAATCTATAGCTGCTATTGACGCAGCCGAAGGTACGGACAAGCAAATTATTCTGGTTGGGCAAAAACAGCCTGAGCAGGAAAATGTTGCTGCCGATGATTTATATGAATGGGGGGTTCTGGCTAATATCAAGCAAAGGCTGCAGCTGCCTAACGGTGCTGTGCGCTTGCTGGTAGAAGGCCTGGAGCGCGTACATGTGCTGAATGCGGTAGAGGTTCATGAGAATGAGCAGGATTTCTTTGTCGGTGAGGTAGAAGTAGTGCCTGCTGACGATGCGGTCGATGCCGAAGCAGAAGGCCTGCGCCGTCTGCTGCTGGATGCCTTTGAGCAATGGGTACTGCTTACGAAAAAGGTTAATCCCGATACGGTGCAGTCGCTTAAATCTCGTACTGATTTAAGCAAGGTGCCTGATATTATTGTCGGCTATCTGCCGCTGTCTTTGACCGAAAAGGAAGAGCTGCTGGAAATGGCGCCGCTGAAGCTGCGTCTGCGTAAATTATACGAGATTCTGGTGCGTGAGCAGGAAATTGCCGATGTAGCCAAAAATATTTCCGAGCAGGTACACCAGCAGGTGGAGCAGAATCAGAAGGAATATTATCTGCGTGAACAGATTAAGGCTATTAGCAAGGAGCTTGGCGAAAACGAAGACGTGCAGGCAGAAATCGCTGACTACAAGGAGCAGATGTCCAAGCTGGAAATGCCGCAAAACGTTGCGGAAAAAATCAATAAGGAGCTGGGACGTCTGGCGAAAATGCCGTCGATGACGCCGGAGGGAGCGGTAATCCGCACCTATATTGATTCTTTGCTGGCATTGCCTTGGGGCAAATTTACCAAGGATAATTTTGACCTGGATAAGGCTCAGGCTGTTCTTGATAATGACCACTACGGCCTGAAGAAGGTTAAGGAGCGCATTCTGGAGTATCTGGCAGTACGTGCATTGTCCAAAAGCACACGCGGACCTATTCTGTGTCTGGTAGGACCTCCGGGCGTAGGCAAGACCAGTTTGGCAAGCAGTATTGCCAAGGCTATTAAGCGTAAATTTACCCGCGTTTCTTTGGGCGGTGTGCGTGATGAAGCGGAAATCCGCGGTCATCGCCGTACCTATATCGGTTCTATGCCGGGACGCATTATTCACGGTATGCAGGCTTGCGGCTGCATGAACCCGGTATTCCTGTTGGACGAGATTGATAAAATGGCTTCTGATTTTCGCGGTGATCCGGCTTCAGCGCTGTTGGAGGTGCTTGATCCGGAGCAGAACAACAGCTTCAGTGACCACTTTATTGAATTCCCGTTTGATTTGTCGCATGTATTCTGGATTGTAACAGCTAATGCCGTAGATACTATTCCGCCGGCTCTGCTGGACCGTCTGGAGATTATCCAGCTGAGCAGCTATACTGATGAAGAAAAGGTTAAGATTGCTCAATTGCATCTTTTGCCGAAGGAGCTTAAGCTGAACGGCTTGGAAAAATATAAGGTAAGCGTCAGCGAAAAGGCTATCCGCCGTGTAATTCACGACTATACCAGGGAAGCAGGCGTGCGTAACCTGGAGCGTAAGCTGGCAGGCATTTGCCGTAAGGTTGCGTTCAAAATCGTCAAGGGCAAGAGTAAGGGCGCTCAGGTAACAGAAAAGAATCTGGAAAAATATCTGGGACCGGTTATTTACCTTGATGATGATATCAGCCTGAAATCAAGTGTCGGCGTTGCCAATGGCCTGGCATGGACCAGTGTCGGCGGCGAGCTGCTGAAGGTAGAGGTGCTGGCGTTTAAGGGCAAGGGCAACCTCACGCTTACAGGTCAGCTGGGCGATGTAATGAAGGAGTCGGCTCAGGCCGGTTATACCTATATCCGCAGCCGTGCGGAAGCGCTGGGGATTGCAGCCAACTTTGGTGAAACGATGGATATCCATATCCACCTGCCGGAGGGCGCTGTGCCCAAAGACGGACCGTCTGCCGGCGTAACAATGGTTACTGCCATGGTATCGGCGCTGACAGGTAAAAAGGTTAAAGGCAAGCTGGCGATGACCGGCGAAATTTCCCTGTCCGGCAAGGTATGGCCTGTCGGCGGTATTAAGGAAAAAATGCTGGCGGCTTATCGCTATGGCGTAAAGACAGTACTGCTGCCGAAGCGCAATATGCAGGATCTGGACGAGCTGCCGGAAAATATTCGTAAGGAAATGCAGTTTATACCTGTTGAGCATCTTGATGATGTTTTGAAGCTGGCATTGGAGGATAAAAATGAGTAAAGATAATTGGGATATTATCCGTGCTAAATATGTGGCCTCTGCAGTACGTGCAGACCAATATCCGCAGCCTGCTCTTATTGAGGCTGCCTTTATCGGCCGCAGTAATGTCGGTAAATCGTCGCTTATCAATTCACTCTGCCGCCGCAACGGCCTGGCACGCGTAAGCTCTACTCCGGGAAAAACACAGACCATCAACTTTTATGAGCTGGAGGCTAAGCGCGTAGTTGAGGGTGAGGATGAAAGGGCATCCTTTTATCTGGTAGATTTACCCGGCTACGGCTTTGCTAAAACAAACCATAATAATAAGGACCAATGGTCCGGGTTTATCAGCAAATATTTATCCGGCAGTGAAAACCTCGGTGTTGTCTGCCAGCTGATTGATATCCGCCATAAGCCTATGGACAGCGATATGGAATGCTTTAACTGGCTGCGCAGCTGCGGCCTGAAGGTACAGGTTGTATTGACAAAATCCGACAAGCTTTCTAAAAATGCGGCCATGTCCCAAAAGGCACTCTTCAAGCGTGAAATGGGCCTGAAGGAGCATGAGATTATCACTTATTCCTCCTCACAGCATACAATGCGCGGCGAGCTGATTGAGCGCATCATGAATGCTTTATCCGCTAACGGTGTAGAGCAGGAGTAAAAGCTATGTTTTTAAACCGCTTATTGCTTTTTATCATGGCGCTTTGCCTGGGAAGCCTGCTGGTACGCATGCATCTGCCGATACCGTTTTTGCTGGGCGGCCTGCTGACTGCTTTGCTTTGTAAAACTCTGACACATCGCAGCGACGTAAGCTGGCCTAAGCAATGGCGTGAATATGCATTGATGGTTGCAGGCTACGGTATCGGTTCTACCTTTACAGCCGACACTTGGAATAACTTTCTGGCTGAGCTGGTTGGTGTAGCGGAAGCAACGATAGTTATTTTGGCTGCCAGTATTGCCTTGGCCTTTGTTACGGCAAAGCTGGTGCGGGAAAACCTCAAAAGCTGCATTATGGGTATGCTTCCCGGCGGCATGACGCTGACGATGTTGCTTTGCGAGGACGACAAGGAGGTCAATCCTAATGTTGTCATGGTAATGCAGATTCTGCGTCTGCTGGGTGTAGTTATTACTGTGCCGTTTCTTGTAATCTGGCTGCTGAACGCGCAGGTGACGGGCAGCAGCGTAGCATTGCCCAATCATGGCGGAGTGCATTGGCTTGTTGTAGTGCCATTGTCTATATTGGGCAGCTTTATAGCAACAAAAATACATATGCCGACGCCGAAACTGTTAGGACCGATTTTGGCGACGGCTGCATTTTCCGTCTTTGACGGCGGTGTGCAGCCTGTGCCTTTTTGGCTCATGGCGGCGGCGCAGGCCAGCATCGGTCTGTTCATGGGTATGCAGCTTGATGCGGACCGCATCGTAAAAACAGAAAAAATGGTGCCCTATATTCTTATCGGTACGGCGATACTCATTGTTGTGAGTATCGGTATGGCTAATGTGCTTTCCGCACGCTACAGTTTTTCGCTGGTAACGGCGTTTCTGGCGATGGCACCGGGAGGTATAGCCGAAATGTCTTTAGCCGGTATGAGTATGGGTGAGAATGTTTCGATTATCCTGACCTATCAGCTGGTGCGTGTGCTGGTGATAAATATCTTTATCCCGCCGCTGCTGGCATGGTGGTTTAAGGCTAAGCAGGCATAATTTTAGAGGATTGCAGAAAAATTTTTCATGATTTAAGAAAAATTTTTCTTGCAGTCCTCTTTGCTTTTGTATGTAAAATCCTTGTAAAATAGCATGGTGCAAGGCTTTGAAGCATTACAAACATCTATAGGGACATAAAAAGTCCATAGTGGACAAAAACGTCATAAGGTGTTATACTTAATGCATGTTAAGGCAAGACCTTAAAATAAAGCAGAAAGGATGATATAAAAATGACTTTTGAAAAATTTGTTGAAACTCTGTGCAACTTTAAATGGTATATGATTCACTGATCTCGGGAGGTGAGAATAATGCTGGAAAAATTTGTCAAAGCTTTATATGAAATGAATTTCTACTATATCCATTAACAGGTGGTATAAAAATGAAGATTGCTAAATCGTAAGAACGCTTGCAGCTGAGCTGTAGGCGTTTTTTATTGCCTTAAAGCCAGTTGCGGCTGATATAATAGATTTTTTATTGTATTATATGTAAATTAAACACAAAGAACAGTTAATCAGAAATGGATGCAGCTACACATAAGACTGATATATACATGGAATGAAAACACAAAAATAAAAATCAATGAAAAAGGTTGACAAGATAAATAGTAACTGCTATAATTAAGTCAACAAGTTGATATTGATATTACAGGTGCGAATGCTCAATAGAGAAGCCGGTGAAAGTCCGGCACGGTCCCGCCGCTGTGACGTGGAGCGTGTTTTGTTTATACCACTGGAGGGGTCCTCTGGGAAGGTGAAACACGTGAAGAAGCGAAGCCAGAAGAACTGCCTGTAAGATGCATCGTCGTTTGACCTGCGAGAGACGGGGAGAGATGTCGTAGAGCTGTAGTATAGGCTTGTGCGCCTAGTAGCTTTTGATATTTCACCGTTTTTCAAAAGTCCTGCCCATATTGGGTAAAGGATTCTTTTTGAGAAACGGTTTTCTGTTTCTTATGCCATTGAAGGTCATGTGATGGCTGTGACCTTTTGGAGAGTGGCCGGGCCATCGATGTTATCTGTCATACTTGTCCGCGATACTGGACATATCGTGTTTTTCAAATCCCATTCTCAAATTTTTCTTTTAGCTGAGAACATTTCCTTTCTCCTCTCAAGTACGACAGCGTAGGGGTGCGCTGTCGTGCTGACAATCCAGCCATCACAAATGTGGTGGCTTTATTTTTTGCTGTTTAAAGGGAGGTTATTGATATGAAAGAATTATATTTGGCAGGCAAAATTGCTGAACTGCTAGCAGCCTTTGAAGGTATGAAAGGCGTTGAAGAAGTTGTTGCCGGACGTGCTAAAGCCAGCGGTGAGCTGGAAGTAAAGTGCGTACGTGTGCAATATAACCCCAAAAAGACAGATATCTGCGAGCTTTTGAAAAAATACTTTAATGAAGGTGTAAATCCCTATATCATCGCAGAAGATCCTTTGGAACAGGCTGCTGTTATTTACAAGGCTGCCGAAGATGTTCCGCAGATTGAATACTATGCCCGTTTTATGCAGAACCGCGGCGCAGAGCCGGGTGCTGCTTTAGGCAACATGATTCTTAATGATACTATGCCTGAAGAAAACGAGCTGCGCAGAGTCCAGATTAATTACGGACGTCTGCAGGAGTTCCTGGCAGATTAAACTGCCTGTTATTTTGTTATATACGGCCTGGACAACCGTGACCGTGTATATAAATGCTGTTTGCTTCTTAAAATCTATCCAAGCAAGGATGCGGCACATGTCCCCTGATGACCGGGTGAGAGCGGTCGGATAGCAGCTGCATCAGCAGACGAGATTGGCTGGAGGTGATATGCGTTTCAGCTTGGTGCTGTGAGCTTTTTCACAGTAATGATTAAATTATTAAAGGAGGATTATTTGAATGGCTGATGAACAACAAAAAACTGCAGCAGTCGTTGATGGCGAAAGACCGTTGACAGACAAAGAACTGGAAGCCATGTTGCGTAAGTCAGAGAAAGTAACCGAATTCCCGGAGGTAACTTTTGATGAATTTACCGAACCCACCTGGGATGAATGGGTGGAGGCATGTAATGCACTGTTGAAGGGCAAACCCTTTGACAAGATCATGTATACCAAAAACTACGAGGGCATTACCTTTGACCCGATTTATACTCGTAAAGGCACTGATGCAATTCTGCCGACCAACGATTATCCCGGTATGGGCGATTTCCTGCGTGGCGCAACTGTTAACGGTTATGTACACGAGCCTTGGGGCATTGCACAAGCTTGCGATGAAACCCTGCCGGCTGAAAACAACGAGCTGCTGAAGGAAGAAATTTCCAAGGGCTCCACTGTTTACAATATCAAACTGGATACTGCAACCAAAAACGGCGTAGACGTTAAAGATGCAGAAAAACCCGGCGATATTGGCGTGAACGTTACTACCGTTGAAGATATGAGCGTTCTGCTGGATGGTCTGAAACTTGACAAATATCCTATTATGATGTACACCGGTGCCGGCGCTAAAAACCTGCTGGCTCTGACTGTTGCTGCTCTGAAGGGTGCAGGTCATGATGTAAAAACCCTGCGCGGCGTTATCGGCGGCGACCCGATCGGCGAGCTGGTAAAAACCGGTAAAACCGAAACCTCTCTGGATGCTTTGTATGATGAAATGGCTGAAACCATTAAATTTGCTAAAGCTAATACTCCGGAGCTGCGCACTGTTTTCATCAACAGTGATGCTTACACCGATGGCGGTGCTGAAGCAGTACAAGAGGTTGCTTACACCTTTGCTACTGCAGTTGAATATGTACGTCAAATGCAAAAACGCGGTGTTGAACTGCACGATATTGCTAACTCCCTGTACTTCTGCTTCAACCAAGGTGCTAACTTCTTCATGGAAATCGCAAAACTGCGTTCCCTGCGTATGATCTGGGCAGCTATTATGGAAGCATTCGGTGCTGAAGAAGCAGACCGTGCTATTAAAGTTCATGGCCGTTGCGCTCGCTTCACTAAAACCGTTGTTGACCCGTATGTTAACATGTTGCGTAACTGCACCCAAACCTTCTCCAGCGTTGTAGGCGGCGTTTGCACTTATGACAATCCGCCGTTTGACGAGCTGATCCGTAAAGGCGACGTATTCTCCCGTCGTATCGCTCGTAACCTGCATGTAATGCTGCAAGAAGAATTTGGTATGCTGAGCCCGATTGATGCTGCTGGCGGTTCCTGGGGCATTGAAACCCTGACCAAGCAGATTACCGAAAAAATCTGGGCTGAGTTCCAAAAGGTTGAGGAAATGGGCGGCATCATTAAAGCTCTGGAAGCCGGCTATCCTCAAGCACAAGTTGCTGACGTTCTGGCTAAGCGCTTCAAAGCTCTGGAAATGCGCAGCGATCGCGCTGTTGGCGTAAACATGTACCCGAACATGACCGAAGAACCGCTGGAGCGCCGCGAAGAGGACACTCCGAAACTGAAGAAAGAACGCGAAGCTGCTGTTGCTGCTTACGTTGCTGACATCGACACCAACTACCTGGCCGGCAAGCTGGCTGCTGTTGAAACTGTTGAAGGCGCAATCGAAGCATTCAGCAACGGTGCTACTATCGGCCAGGTTGCTGCTGCATCCTGCAAGGCTGAAGCTCCGGAAACCGTTGAAGCAATCGCTGCTCATCACTGGACAGAGCGCTATGAAGCACTGCGTTTCGAAACTGAAGACTATGTTAAGAAAACCGGCAAAAATGTTGAAGTATTCCTGTGCAATATGGGACCGATTCCTCAACATAAAGCTCGTGCCGACTTCTCCACCTCTTTCCTGCAGGTTGGTGAATTCAACGTTCATCTGAACGATGGTTTCCAAGACGGCGAAGATGGCGATCAATACGAAAAATGCCTCAAAGCTTTCAAAGAAGGCGACTACGATGTTGCAGTTATCTGCTCCACCGATGCTACCTATCCGGAAATCGTTCCGAAACTGGCTCCGATGATTAAAGCAGCTATGAAACCGTCCGCTACTCTGTTCCTGGCCGGCGCTGCTCCAAAAGACATGGAACAAGTTTACAAAGATGCTGGCGTTGACGATTTCATCAGCGTAAAAGCTAACTGCTTCCAAACTCTGAAGATGCTGCAAAAGAAGAAAGGGATGATTGAATAATGAGCATTAATCCGGATTTCACTAAAGTAGCCCTTCCTGATCATCCTTCTTGTTCTTATGACGAATGGAAGAAAAATCTGGAAGAAAAAATGGGCGAAAATTATGATGCCCTTTATGATACTACCTTGGAACGTATTCCTAAAGCTCCGCTGTACACCAAGGATATCTATGATAAATGTAACCATTTGGACTTCATGAGCGGTATTCCTCCGTTCCTGCGTGGTCCTTACTCCACAATGTATGTATTCCGTCCGTGGACTGTACGTCAATATGCAGGTTTCTCCACTGCGGAAGAATCCAACGCATTCTATCGTCGTAACCTGGCTGCAGGCCAAAAAGGTCTGTCCATCGCGTTCGACTTGCCGACTCACCGCGGCTATGACGCTGATAACCCGCGTGTAGTTGGTGACGTTGGTAAAGCAGGCGTATCTGTTTGCTCCATGCTCGATATGAACATCCTGTTCTCCGGTATTCCTCTGGATCAGATGTCCGTATCCATGACTATGAACGGCGCAGTACTGCCTGTACTGGCATTCTTCATCGTATCCGGTGAAGAACAAGGTGTTGATAAATCCATCATGGCCGGTACCATTCAGAACGATATTCTGAAAGAGTTCATGGTACGTAACACCTACATTTATCCGCCTGCTATGTCCATGCGTATCATCGGTGATATTTTCGAATATACCACCAAATATATGCCTAAATTCAACAGTATTTCCATTTCCGGTTACCATATTCAAGAGTGCGGCGCAACCTGCGACCTTGAATTAGGCTACACTCTGGCCGATGGTATGGAATATATCCGTACCGGTGAAGCTGCAGGCCTGCCTGTAGACGCATTCGCAAAACGTCTGTCCTTCTTCTGGGATATGGGCAAAAACTACTTCATGGAAGTTGCTAAAATGCGTGCTGCTCGTGTTCTGTGGGCTAAGATTCTTAAGAGCTTCGGCGCTAAGAACCCGAAATCCATGGCACTGCGTACTCACAGCCAGACTTCCGGCTGGTCTCTGACCGAACAGGATCCGTTCAACAACATCTCCCGTACTTGTATGGAAGCTATGTCTGCTGCTCTGGGCCATACCCAATCCCTGCATACAAACGCACTGGACGAAGCTATCGCACTGCCGACCGACTTCTCCGCTCGTCTTGCTCGTAACACCCAGCTGTACATCCAGGATGAAACCAAAGTCTGCAAGATTATCGATCCGTGGGGCGGTTCCTACTATGTTGAATACCTCACCAACGAAATCATTCGCCGTGCTTGGGCTCATATCCAGGAAGTTGAAGCACTCGGTGGTATGGCAAAAGCTATTGCAACCGGCCTGCCGAAAATGCGTATCGAAGAGTGCGCAGCTCGTCGCCAAGCTAACATCGATAGCGGTAAAGAAACCATCGTTGGCCTGAACAAATATCGTCTGGCTAAGGAAGATCCTCTGAACGTACTGTCCATCGATAACACCGCTGTACGTAACGCTCAGATTAAACGTCTGGAAAAACTGAGAGCAGAACGCGACAACGACGCTGTTGCACGCGATCTGGAAGCTATTACCCGCGCAGCAGAAACCCGTGACAACGGCAACCTGCTGGAAATGGCTGTACAAGCTGCTCGCGACCGTGCTTCCCTCGGTGAAATTTCTGACGCAGTTGAAAAAGTATCCGGTCGTTTCAATGCTGTAATCCACACTGTATCCGGTGTATACTCCAGTGAATTCAGCGGCAACGATGACATGGAAAAAGCTACCAAACTGGCTGATGAGTTTGAAAAACTTGAAGGCCGTCGTCCTCGTATCTTCCTGGCTAAAATGGGCCAAGACGGTCATGACCGCGGACAAAAAGTTCTGGCAACCTCCTTCGCTGATATGGGCTGGACCGTCGACGTTGGTCCTCTGTTCCAGACTCCGGAAGAATCTGCACAAGACGCTGTAGATAACGACGTTGATATGGTTGGCTTCTCTTCTCTGGCTGCAGGTCATAAAACCTTGCTGCCGGCAATCGTTGAAGAACTGAAGAAACGTGGCCGTGAAGATATCATGGTATGTATCGGCGGCGTAATTCCTGCACAGGATTACGACTACCTGTATGAACATGGTGCAGCAGGCATCTTTGGACCTGGTACCAACATTCCTAAGTGCTGCATCCAATTACTGCAAATGTTGGTTGACCGTGCAAAAGCTGAACACGCTGAAGACTGAGGTGATATAAATGCCTGAAACTGGTGAAAAAGATATTAGGCCGAGTTGGGTACCCCTGAAAAAAGATTCTAACTTTGCCTGCTCTGTAATGGGCGGGATTGACAGTGCCGTAAACGCTGTCAGCGAGGAGAAGTATAACCCTGTAGATAAAATTAGGAAATTCCCCTTGAGGAAAAAGCCTAGTCCGGAAGAGTTAATAAAAGGAGTCAGTGAAGGCGATCGTAAAACCTTATCTCAAGCTATTACTCTTATAGAAAGCAATGCACCGAGGGATTTTGATAAAGCACAGCGTGTCCTGCAGGCTCTTCTGCCGCGTACAGGCAAAGCTTTGCGCATCGGCATTTCCGGTGTACCGGGTGCCGGCAAAAGTACCTTTATCGAGTCCTTTGGCCAGATGCTGTGTCATCAGGGCTACAAGGTCGCAGTTCTTGCTGTCGACCCTACCAGCTCTATTACCGGTGGCTCTATTTTGGGTGATAAAACGCGTATGCAGATGCTTTCGCGTGAACCAAATTGCTTTATCCGTCCGTCCCCTGCAAAGGGTACCTTGGGCGGCGTTGCCCGTAAAAGCCGTGAAACCATGCTGCTTTGCGAGGCTGCAGGCTGTGACGTTATCTTAGTAGAAACCGTAGGTGTAGGCCAGTCCGAAATCACTGTCCGTTCGATGGTTGACTTCTTTATGCTGGTAGTACTGACCGGTGCCGGTGATGATCTGCAAGGCATCAAGAAAGGCATCATGGAGGTTGCCGACGCTATCGTTGTCAACAAAGCCGATGGTGACAATCTGCCGAAAGCTATTGTTACCCAGGGTGAGTATGAGCGTATGATTGAATTCATCCGCCCTGCTACCGAAGGCTGGAAAACTCACGCCTACAGATGCTCTGCTTTGACCAAGGAAGGCCTGCTTGAGCTTTGGGCAGTAATGCGCAAGTTCGAAAAGGTTACCAAGGAATGCGGTTCCTTCGACAGACGTCGTAAATCGCAGACTATTTCTTGGGTTAACAGCATGATTGACGAGCATTTACATAACCTGTTCTTTGAAGACCCGATGATTAAAGGACGCTTACCGGCAGTAATGGAAGCAGCTGTTAATGGCGTGGTATCCCCAAGTCAGGCTGTTACCGAGCTGATTAATGCCTTTGATATTGATCGTGCTTCAATGAGGCATCGCAATCAAAACAAATAAAGTCTGGCAAGAAAGCACCCAGTGGTGATTTTTGACCGGCAAGCTAAAGGCTGTCATTGATGAAGCTTCATCGGTGACAGCCTTTTTGTTTTTTATAATGGCTTATAGGTGCTGCAAAACATTAATATAAAAGTGTAAAAACACAATGTAAAACAAAGCGGGGCGTGAGAATTTTTAACCTAAAAAGAGTAAGAGATGCTAATTCTTTTATTGTCAACAAATAAGCGCCTCTTTAGTGATATAAGTTCTTACAATATTTTTTTCGAGAACTTTTTCGCTAAAGTCTTGACATTCTTAATCGGACTTAGTATAATTAAAAGCAACAAATCAATATTTCGTATGAAGCGCTAATTGGTGAAAATCCACACGGTCCCGCCGCTGTAACAGGTTTGCCTGGAGTCAGCAAAGCACTTCGTACAAGCATATGCTTGACCTGCGAGCGACAGGAGAAGATGTTAACAGACAAGATACTGTTTATGTGAGAGTGGCAGCTATCTTAATTGTGCGCATTAACCGTCTTTGCTTGCAAAGACGGTTTTTTTCAACTATCAAATGTGGGTCGAAATATTGATTTCCCAAACATTAGAACAAACCAAGCAAATCTGACAATTTGCTGTTCTGTTACGTAAAGATTTTTCAAATTCTCCTTCTCCTCCAATTTTATCGTGTGTAGCTTGTTACAGGGGTGTGGCAATGCAACAATAAAAAAACCGCCAGGTAAGGCGGCTTTTTTATTGCCTTCGCAAGGAAAGCATAAGCATAGTATTATAAAACAAAAAACCGCCGTGAGGCGGTTTTTGTTTTATAACGAGGAGTTTTTCAGGACTTCATCCAGGTTGCATACCTGTTGTGAATTACGTGTCTTGGAATAGAATTTGAGGAAATGCTGGGCAACGACGGAAAGCGGTCTGTCCTTAACCTTTACTACGGTTTTGTAAACGTCTGCCTTGATGTCGGATATAGGACGGGTGATAAATTCTTCACCAAGGTCCTCTCCGGGCTCTACAGGCACTATAGAAACAGCTGCCTTGACGCGTGTCCATTCCAATGTAGTGCTGCGGGTTGTGCTGGTGCAGGTGATACGCGGCACGATGGATGTCTGCGCACAGGCCTTGAGAAAAATTTCGGAGCAGCCGGAGCTGATGCTCAGAGGTACATCCTCTAATTCCTTAAGGGTGACAACCTTTTTGCTGTCGTCCAAAAAAACAGAGTTTTTATGGAAAACGGCTGTAAGCTCTTCATCGCGACGGAAGAGAACCTCAAAGTTATCCTGATACTCTACCGGAACACTCAAAATTCCCAGCTCGGTAATACCGTTAAGCATTTGCTGTGTCTGTTCATTTATGCTTGCTTCAAACAGCTCACATTTGATATTAGGATAAAGAGCACAGAAATCCTTGAGTGAGGATTTGATGAATAAAGCACTGCGGGAGTTGGCAATGCTGAAACGCAGGGTACCTACAACACCGCCCATGATGTTTTCGATTTCACTTTTGGCAAGATCCTCCAAAGCGCACATGTACTTTGCTTTTTGATAGAGGACGCGTCCTGCTTCGGTCAGGAGAATCTGACGGCTGCCGCGGGTGGTAATTATAAGCTTGGTGCCGAAATAGTTTTCCAGGGCACGCAGCTGCTTGCTGAGGGCCGGCTGAGCGATGTGTACGTAATCAGCCGCACCGGTAAAACTGCCGGCTTCGATAATTGCCAAAAAGTTTCTGTAATTGTCTAATTCCATGTTTTGCAGACCTCCAACTAAAACTAAACTTATGTAAAACAAAAACAGTAATGAATTCTAAATATGGGAATAATATAATTAGTTTATCATATTGCTAGTATGATTTCAAGAATTTAAGTGGTTAAGGCTATTATAGAACAGAAGAATGCTAAAAAGCAATAATAAAATGTCATATCTATAATTCCTATTAGCTATTTTTCTTATTAAGCAATATCTGTTATACTAAATGCGTATAAAGCAGGGGCCTTATACAGAGCAAATTGACAAATTGACTTATTCAAAGCAAAGGAGAGAACAATCATGGCTGAAACAAAAATGGCAGTCGAAAAAGAAATCGGTTTATTCGCACATCTATGCCGTCAACGCAACGGTGCAGCAAAAGTATTCCCGCATTGTGGTGAAAAAGGCTTTGCCTTCAGCAAAAGAGTACAGGGCTTCAAACTGAGCGAAGCATCCCTGAAAGCATTAAAAAGAGGTTAAGAAGAAAGATGAGCTTTGTACTGAACTATCTCAAAGAGTTGGACAGAGAATACTATAGTAAGTGGTTTAAGAATATTTTGCTTTAAGCTTTAGACAGCAGCATTATAATATGCCAGTCCGCGAGCGATGACGTTATAGCCTACCTCCTTGTACGTCGTTGGCAGACTGGCTTTTTGTTCGCCTAAAATATTCCTGACTGATATATGAATAATGCTACATAGGTATTTTTATTCCGGCGATAATTATAGTATAATGTAAAACTGCCTGCTGTAAAAAATAAGTGGAAATTAGTTCCAAAATATATTTAATTACTTTCCGAAATATACTTAATTCATATAACTTCTATTCCAACTAGGTATTTTTATTATTTTGGAATATATTGTATAATCTCTAACAGTGAAAGGCACTCTCCAAAAGGAACAAGAAAGGAGCTGATAAGTTTTGGACATTGCACTTATCATGAATGATGAAAAAGAAGATTCTAAGATTCGGGAGTACCTGAAACAGGTAGACAAGAAGTTTTACTATCGAGCTATCGAGAACAGGAAAAAGGAAGGTAAAGTCTTCCCGCATCGAGGCGAAGATGGCAAGCTCTTTGTAAACACTTTTCAATATGTAAACCTATTTAAGAAGAAATAAGTGGAGGGAAATTTTTATGACACCAGCAATTAAATGCTTGATTTTGTTAGCAGTAGTTGCACTGTTATTCGTTACCGAAATGATTCCGCTGGCAATGACCGCGGTTCTGGCTGCTATAGCCTGCAGTGCATTGGGCCTGGTTCCTGAGAACCAAATCTTCCTTGGCCTGGCAGATTCTACTGTAGTTCTTTTTGGCGGTATGTTCGTCGTTGGCGCTGCTATGTTTTACACCGGCCTTGCTCAAAAGGTTGGCGGCGCTGTAGTAAAGCTGTTTGGTACCAATGAAAACAGCCTGATGTTTGGTCTTATGATTATTGCAGCTGTTATGTCTGCGTTCTTGTCTAACACTGGTACCACCGCTTGCCTGATTCCTGTAGTTATGGGTATCTGCGCACAAGCAAAGCTTTCCGCTTCTCGTCAGCTGATGCCGTTGGCTTTCGCTGCCGGCCTTGGCGGTACCTGTACCTTGATTGGTACCCCGCCGAACATTCTGGCAAACGTTGCTCTGAAAGCAGCTGGTATGCCGGAGCTGCAATTTGGCTTCTTTGAATATGCCTACATCGGCATTCCTATTACTGTTGCCGGCATAGTTTACATGATGTTCCTTGGCAAATATATTCTGCCGGAAGCTAAAACCGACGAGGTTGCAGATGTAGAGCAGGAGATTGATGCTACTAACACTACTCCTAAAAAACAGATGATCTGCGGTATCATCATGGTTGGCGTTATCGGTTCTATGGCAACCAGCGTCGTTCCTCTGGAACTGGCTGCTGTTGTCGGAGCGGTACTGTGCGTACTGACAGGCTGCATCACTGAAAAACAAGCCTATAACTCCATTGACTGGATTACTATCTTCCTGTTTGCAGGCATGATTCCTGTTGCAACAGCTATGAACACCAGCGGCGCCGGCAAGCTGATTGCTGAATTTACCGTAAGCCTGATGGGCGGTAACCCGTCTCCGTATCTGGTAACTGCTGTACTCTTCGGTCTGGCAGTTGTCCTGACTCAGTTTATGAGCAACACCGCTTCTAAAGCTCTGCTGTGCCCGGTTGGCATTGCACTGTCTACTCAAATGGGTGCATCTCCGAAAGCTGTACTGATGGCAATCCTGATTGCTTCCAGCTGCGCATTCGCTTCTCCGGTAGGTACTCCTCCGAACACCCTGGTACTTGGCCCTGGCAAGTACAAATTCATGGATTATGTAAAATGCGGCGGCGGCTTGGTAGCAGTCAGCATGATTGTTGCAATCATCGTTATTCCTATCGTATGGCCGTTCTTCCCGACTGCAGCATAATTAATTAAAGACATAAGTCTTACCACCTTTCTTAAAACGTCTGCAACGCTCCCGAATGGGAGCGGTCAGCAGACGCAAATTGGATAGAGAACAATTTATTATAGACGGGGCGGAAGCTGCCCTGACGCACAAAGCTTCAAAGATGCTTACAATTACAAATTCCTTATTTCTGTATATATTTGCTTAGGGGACATTGGCAGTATATATAGGATATAAATGAAAAGACTACCCTTCGTCATGTTGGACAGAGCATGGCGGAGGGTAGTTTTAATTTTGTACGGCAGATAAAAAATATTCCCCTATATATAATAGTCGAAAGTTGATTTAGCAGCAAATAGAGTAGTGACTAGAGAGAAGAGAGATGCGCAGCGAAGCTCAAGGCGAAAAAGCTGCGTTCGTCCAATTCAAACGCTGTAGCTGAGTACATAGATTATTATAACAACAGAAGAATTCAAGCTAAAGCAAAATGGATGCCTTCCTCTAAATTCAGAGAAGCATCCATGATGGGAAGAACTATAGTACGAAGCACCATTTAAAAGCTTCTTCAAGATATTTGTACAACTTGACAGCAGGGTTATTTTTGGTATATCTTTAGTAGTATAGTAGGCATGAAAGGTTTCTCATGAAAATTATTTTAAGGTGGAGGTAGTGGCTTACATGAAAAAGAATCCAAATAAATGTCGTTTGCTGCGCGTTTTTGAATATATGCTGAATACAGACGAGGAACATCCTTTGAATGTGACAGAGATTCAACAGAAGCTGCTAGAGGATGGAACCTGCGATAAACTTCCGGACCGTAAGTCTATTTTACGGGACTGGGCAAGTATTAATGAGTGCGGCTATGAGCTGGAGAGCTGCGCAAACCATAATAAAGGCAAGTATATGAACGGTAAGCAGAGAACATTTGAAGGCTATCAGCTGAAAATGCTGGCGGACGCCGTTGCATCTGCGCGCTTTCTGGCAGCAGATGATGCACGTAAGCTGGGTGATGCAATTATGACTTTGGGCACGGAATCTGATAAAGAGCTGCTCAAAAAGGCTGTTATCCGTGACGAGAGTCTGAATGTGGCGACAAAGCAGGCTAAGTATAATTTTGACAGGATATTAGAGGCTATCCGCGAACGTAAGCAGATTAGCTTTCAATATAATGATAAGCATCTGGCAAAGCCTGCGCAGGAGGACTTGCGCAATGGTGGTATGATATATTATGTCAGCCCCTATTATCTTGTGCCTGCGAAAAATGATTATTATGTGATTGCCTGCACGGGCGAATATAAAAATTTCAGCCATTACCGTGTTTCCCGTATGATTAATGTAAAGGAAACGGAGCTGGCAGCTAAAGATATCAAGCTCAATGCGACTTATAAAAAATTGTTGGCAGATGGCAAGGGCATTAGTGATTATCTGCGCGAGCATATTAATATGTGGTTTGGTGATACGCAGCGGGTAAATTTGCATTGCAAGCAGCGGACACGCCTGGATGTATTGGGAACGTTTGGTAATCTGCTGAATATTAGTGACTGTAAAAACGACAAGGAATATTTTACGACCAGCGTGCAGGTGCAGGCTGACGGTGGCTTTTTTAACTGGGTTGCAGGCATGGGCGGTAATGTGATTATTACAGGGCCTGAGTGTGTGCGTGAAGCGTATAAAAAATATTTGGAAAGCCAGCTGGCATTGTATAAATAAGGCTTACATGTATATAGAGAAGGCAGAAATTATGACAGCAGGATTTTTGCTGATGGTGTAGAAATAAGGCATAATAAAATATGGAAGGATGGTATCAAGATGGCAAGTAACAACATAAATATATTAAACAGCCTAAAGGTAGGAATAAGGAGTTTTCCAAAAGATATTTTTTTAAATTATGATGTGCCACATAAAAATTTGGTAATGACATTAACAAAAGAAGCAGCTGGTTTTTCTAATCCTATTAATATGCAAGATAATAGAGCTTGTTTTGAAGCGTGGTGCTTGATTATAAAGGCTAAGGCTAGCGATTCTGATTTAAAAATTGAGTTAGATGTAAGAGATATAACGGAAGCTGATTACGATGGTAATCTACCGAAAAACGGACATTTAGGAAGATTCTTATATAGAATTTTGAAATTTAGGGAACAATATAAGGATTGGTTTAAACTTAGTGAGAAATTAGAAAACCTAAAGGATAAGTTTAAAACATATTTGGATAGCCACACATTCGTAACTAGTGCACCTGACAAGGAACCAAAAGAAGATATAGCGAATTATAATTTAGAAAGTTATGTTGAATACTTGTTTTGTGACTCAATTAGTGCACAAAAAGATATTTTAAATTTGCCTAGTAGGACTACGATAGATAGACAATTACCTGTAAGCTTATTTGAGGGTACTAAACCAAGTACAACAAATGTAGTTTTTACACGTGGAAAATCTGCAGTAGATTTTTGGGCAGTAGATGGAGATACTATCAATGTCTATGAATTAAAAAGCGATAATCCTATGGTGGGCATAATTACGGAAATTTTCTTCTACAGCAATTATGTACATGATGTATTTATTAGCAAAAGTCTGGATCATGGCAAGGGGCACGTTACTACGCTTAAAGATAAAGAGGAAACGTACCGTAGTTATGATAAAATTGGCGGAAAAAAAGTGAAGGGAATAATGCTAAGTAATAGTAATCGTAAAGGGTGGCATTCAAGTCTTGATAAGCCAACTAGAAATAAAATAAAAGAAATAATGAATAAGAATGATATGTCTGAAGCGATTCAATATGAATTTTTAGAATATCAGCTTAATCAGCTTAAAATTGGAGGATATTATATATCTATGCATATCGAAGTCTTAACGTTTTGAACTGACCGCCTAAAGTTAGACCTAAAAATCTAACTTTAGGCGGTTTTTTTATAGCCAAAATTCTAGACTGCTGGGGCATTTTTAGTATCTCGCATTTAGTATTATATAAGCAAGTAAATGAAAGGAGCGTAATCATGGTTACGAATATTGAATATCTACATGCAGACCAGATTGGTGGCTGTGTAACTTTAATTAGCACAGAGACAACGAAAATTTGTATTGATTTTGGTAAAAATCTTCCAGGAAGCAGGTATAAGGATGATGTAGAGGTTGTTGGCTTGACGTCTGGTGAAGCACAGTATGATGCAGTGTTCTTTACCCATTATCATGGTGACCACATTGGCTGCTTTGAGAAGCTGCTGCCAGATATTCCGCTTTATATGAGCAGCTTGTGTAGGGATGTACTTATTAATACATACGCAGCCTTGGCTAGACACGATAACAAGTATAGTAAACAGGTGGAGCTTTTGCAGGACGCAGCACACACGCATATTATTTGGGCGCAGGATGTAATCAAGGTTGGGGATATTAAGGTTACGCCCTATACGATTGATCATTCTGCAACAGCGGCGATGATGTATCTTATCGAAACGCCGGATAAGCGTATTTTACATATGGGTGATTTTCGGACACATGGTTATATTGGAGATAAGCTGAAAAAGCTATTAAAATGCTATGTTCTGAAAAAACCTGTGGATGTGCTTATTACAGAAGGAACAAATCTTACGCGGGAAGATAACTATTTAACCGAGGAGGAGCTGGCTCAGCAGGCTGGGGAATTGATGCAGCAGCATAAGCTGATTTTTTGCCTATGTGCATCTACTAATTTTACGCGTTTACAGAATTTTTACCGCATGGCCAGATGTAAACGGAAAGATGTATTGTTAAATGGCTATATGCTGGCGCAGTTTAAAAGTTATTATAAATATAAGCAAGAGCTTTGCAATCGCTTATATCACAAGCAGAGTGAGAAGCCGTGGCAGCCTTATAAAATGTATACGCTTTTGCTAGATAAGGATTATCTGCATGATAACAGCACCTACCAAATACAAAATAGGCATCTGCAGGAAAAAGGAGCAGTTATTTTCGTGAGCGGGATGATGGCAGTGGCTACAGTAAAGAAGCTCTGGGAAAAATATAAGGAATTACAACCGTTAATAATATACTCTCAGTGGCAAGGTTATATTAAGGATAAGGGAGCTGAATATTATAAAGAGGATTTAGCAAGGCTGTGTACACAATATCCTACAGTGCAGCTACATACTAGTGGCCATGCGTCTAAGAAGGTGATAGAAGAAATTATCAGGCTAGTTGATGCTCAGGATTATACGGCGGTGATTCATTCAGAGAGGGCAGAGCTTATTGACAGGAGCAGTTTTGGCTGAGAGCTTAGAAATAAGCGATAACCGAGATGTGAGGAGGACTTTAAGATGACAGGTGTACAAAAATTAATATTGGGCTACATTGGAGTCAAAATAGCTAATTTTCCCGAAGATATTGTGTTAGATTATATTGAACCCAATAAATTGTTAATGAAATTAAAAAAAGAAGCGGCGGGCTTTTCCAAGCAGCCTCTTGCTATGCAAGATGATAGAGCTTGTTTTGAAGCTTGGTGCCTGCTTATCAAAGCCAAAACTAATAAGCCAGAATTAGAAATTGAGCTAGATGTAGAAGGCATAACTAATGCTAGTTACCCTGGTGGAAAGCCAGCTAACGGATATATGGGAAAGTTTTTATATAGAATTTTGAAATTTAGCGAGCAATACACTATGTGGTTTAAGCTTGCCCCAACTTTAGAAGCACTAAAGGATAATTTTAAAATATATTTGGCTGGTCATAGCTTTGTAGCAAATGAGCCTGTAAAAGAAGCAGAAGAGGATCTCGCAAACTTGTTAAATATGGGGCTAGAAAGCTATGTTGCCTACTTATTTTGTGATTCAGAGAGTGCTAAAAGAAATATTTTAGCATTGACCAGAGAAGCTATAGTAGGCAGACAATTACCTGTAGGCTTAGTTGAGGGCAGCAAGGCGAGCGGCAAGGAGCTGTTTGCGGGAGAAGAAGCTGCGATAGATTTTTGGGCAGTGGATGAAAATACTATCAATGTCTATGAATTAAAAAGCAAAAAACCTATGCTGGGCATAATTACGGAGAGTTTCTTCTACAGTAATTATGTATATGATGTATTTATTAGCAAAAATCTGAATCATGGAAAGGGAAGCGTTGCACACGAAGCTGTAGCATATCGTAATTATGATAAAATTCAAGCAGCGAGAGTAAAGGGAATAATGATAAATGATAATTATACTGCGAACCTACTAGAGATATTGGTTGGCACCAAAGACGACATAGGGTGGCATAGGCTGCTTAATTCTGCAACTAGAGATGAAATTAAAAAGGTGATGAACAGCAACGGCACTAACGGGAAAATACAATATGATTTTGTTAGCTATACACTAAAAGAACTTACAACTAACGCACCTAAAATATATTATATAGCAAAGCAGGTTCTTAAAGTATGTAGATGTTAGCTTTGTTAGTTTAGCGCTAAAAATTGTTGAATAAAAAACAGCGGTGAAAACAACATTGAAATTCTGTTTTCACCGCTCTTTTAAACGCTATAATATTTTCACGCAAATACATATTGCACCAGCAGCATATAGCCTATAGTGCCTGCTGCTATCGTCAGCAGCAGATTACGCAGGGTTGCCTGCAGGATAACTGTCAGCGCTACAGCTATGACTTCGGGAATACCATGACTGCCGGTCATAATTTGCGTATCCTTGAGGGAGTAGACAACAAGCATGCCCATAACGGCCGCAGGCAGCATTTTACCTAAAAACGCTACCAGAGGCGGCGTTTTTTTATTGGCCGGAAAAAGGATGAAGGGCAGAAAGCGCGTTAACATCGTGCCTGCTACAACGGCGGCAATGGTTATGATTTGTTCGGTAAAGGTCATAATTTGATGCCTCCTTTGTAATAAGCGGTGATGAATACCAGCAGCAGAAGCAGCATAGCCGGCGGAATGAAGTTTTGCGGACCGATGAGCAGCAGGCAGAGCAGCGGAATAACAATGCCTAAAACAGCAGGAGTATGATTTTCTGTCGCTTGCCACTGGCTGACGAAAATTGCCGTAAAAAGAGCGACGAGGGCAAAATCCAGGCCTTTGGTATTGATTTGCAGACTGTTGCCCAAGAGACCGCCGATGGTTGCGCCCACTACCCAGTAGATTTGGTTCAGCAGATTTACGCAGACCATGAAGCAGCCCTTGTCGATGCCTTCAGGTATAACAGTATTGCAGTTGATGGCGAAGGATTCATCACACATACCGAAGATCAGATAAAATTTCTTCAGACCGGTATTCTTATACTTTTCCAACATGCTCAGGCCATAGAAAAGATGACGCGAGTTAATCATCAGTGCCATAAAAAAGCAGTATAAAGGATTGAAGGGGCTCAGCAGCATTGTGACCAGAACGAATTCCATGCTGCCGGCAAAGACGAGAGCACTGGTAAAAAACGGATACCAGGGAGAAAAGCCCTTGCTGCAGATATAAAAGCCGTAGGAGATGCCTAAAAAAAGAAACGCTGCACAAATTGGCAGCGTTAGTGGAAAAGCAGCTTTGAGTGCTTTGCTATATTTGTTGTTCATAATTAAAACCTGCACAATTCTTTAATTCATAGAAACTATGTAGGCTTTATTGTACAGTATCCTGCAGGAATTGTCAACGCTTGGGAGCAGTGCCGCTGCTGGAGCGGGCAACAAGACGGCATTTGTATTCTACATGGGTAATAGGCTCAAATTTACCGTGGTGCTCGTAGCTGGCTATTTCCTCCTGCAACAGCTTGAAGGCGCTTTTGCCGCATTCTGTTAGCGAGTTATCGATAGTTGTGAGGTTGACGCCGCGCAGATGCGAGGGGAAGATGTTGTCGAAACCGCATAGGCTGATGTCCTTGGGAATCTTCAGGCCTCTGTCGATAATGGCATTATATGCACCGTAGGCAACCATATCGTTGATAGCGACCATGGCTGTTGTTTCCGGCGCAGCATCAAGACAACGGTTGGCAAGCTCATAGCCTGTGCTGTATTCTACTTCAACGTGCGAAAGCTCGTAGTCAGAAGTAATCTCTTGGGTGAAGAGGGAAAGCTTGGCATCTGCTGCCTTGCAGGCATCCTCCAAACCCTGATAGCGGCGCACACGTGAGGTGTGTTGGTCATTGAGCGTTGTCGAAAGATAGGCAACATGCTTATGGCCAAAATCCGTAAGATGCTTGCCGATGAGCTGACCTGCAGTAAAATTATTCATATCTACTGTAGCAAGCTCCAGATCACTGCGTCTGTCACCGATGGCAACAACCGGCAGATATTTGCTCAGCTGATATGCCAGCTGCGGCTGTTGGGGAATCATGGCAAAGATGACACCGGCAACGTTGAATTTACGGGCCTGCTCCATGATAAATTTTTCTGTATCCGTATCCCAATAGGTGGTGCGGACGGAGGTGACAAAGCCCTGCTTACGGGCAGCGATTTCAATACCCTGGATAATAGTAGTATAGAAAGGATTGAATAATGAAGGACAGATAATAATAATCAGTGTATCTGAGGGCCTGACGAGGGCGTAGGCCTTTTCCTTGCTGCTTTTGTAGCCGAGCTCAGTGGCGATAGCGTAGACCTGTTCAACAGTTTCTGCATTGAAACGGTCAATACTGCGCCTGTTGAGAATCATCGATACGCTGGCAGGCGAAAGACCTGCCTTGGCAGCAATATCCTTCAGGGTAACCTTCTTAGGCATAAACACAATCCTTTCTAATTTAATTATGTATCAGGTTACTGATATAAATTATCTGCCTAAAACCTTTGCGGCAATGTCAGGATAATTGGTAATCAGAACGTCAACACCGGCATCAACCAGCTCCTGCATCATTTCAGCATCGTTAGGAGTCCATGCCTGCAGAGCGATGTTGTGTGCGTGCAGATCAGCAGCAACGCCTTCCTTAGCACAGAAATAGGTGCGTGCATTTACGCTTGCAGCTCCTTGGGAAGCAGCATATTCACCGATGTTCATCAGCCAGGTGTCGGTTAAAAGACCGCATTTTGCTTCCGGCATCAGTTTTTTAATTCTGGCAACAGTGTAATGGTTGAAGGAAGAATACCAGATCTGGTCTTCCAAACCGAATTCCTTGACCATAGCGATGAGCTTTTCTTCAATGCCTTCATATTCAAAATAGCTGGTTTTGAGCTCGATATTGGTAATCAGCTTGGTGGTTTTCAGCCAGGTGAAATATTCGCGTAATGTAGGAATGGTTTGGCGAGGGAAGAAGCCTTTGACATTAACGCCTACAGAAAGCATTTTCAGCTCTTCCAGGGTATGGTTCTTCAGCCAGCCGCTGCCGTTAGTGGTGCGGTCGAGCATTTCGTCATGCATGATAACGATTTCACCGTCTTTGGTGAGCTGGATATCCAGTTCAATGCCGTCAGCAACAGTTTCTTCTGCTACCTTTTGGAAAGCAAGCATAGTATTTTCAGGATAATAGCCGCTGAAGCCGCGGTGCGCAAAAATTTGAACCATTTCTATTCCTCCTTGAAATTTTCAATAATGTTCAACACTATCTTAGCATAAGATAAGCGAAAAAACAAGTGGGACACAATAAGGCCAATAGGGATAAAAAACGGCCAAAAACAAGACTGCAAGTGCATTTGCTAAATATGCGTAAAATTATTGACAATTCTGTGTCACTCTGTTAATATGATATCAGATTCAAAACGGGAATCTCTATAATAATAAATTTCAACAAAATTCAACAAGGGATTTAGGAGGATGAACATGAAAAAGATCGTAGCTCTTCTGTTAATGTCTGTTATGATGTTGGCGCTGACCGGTTGCGGCGGTTCTGACAAAAAGGATGAAAAGGCAGCAGGTTCTGACAAAAAGGTTGTTTTGAAGCTGAGCCATGTATTTTCTCCCGATGAGCAGCTGTACAAATCCATGGAATTGGTTGCTGAACGTATCAAGAAGAAAACCAATGGCCGTGTAGAAATTCAATGCTTTGGTCAAAACCAGCTGGCTTGCTACAAGGATGGTCTGGAGCAGGTTGCTAACGGTGCCAACTTTATTTCTGTAGAAGACCCGTCTTATCTGGGTGACTATGTACCTGATTTCAAACCTTTGGTTGGTCCGATGCTGTATCAATCTTATGACGAATATGAGAAGATGATTGAAACTCCGTTGGTTAAGGATATGGAAAAGAAAGCTGAAGAAAAAGGTATTAAGGTTCTGGCTCTGGACTACATCTTCGGCTTCCGTAATGTTATGACCAACAAGGTTATTACTAAACCTGAAGACATGAAAGGCCTGAAACTGCGTACTCCCGGCAGCAAGCTGTTCATTGACACCATCAATGCTATGGGCGCTACTGCTACCAGCCTGCCGTTCTCCGAAACTCTGTCCGGCGTTTCCCAAGGCGTTGTAGATGGTCTGGAAGGCTCCGAATTCACCAACATCGGTACCAAATGCTATGAGCACGTTAAAAACGTAGCTACCACCAAGCATTTCCTGGGTACCTGCGGCGTATACATTTCCACCAAAGTATTCAACAGCCTGTCTCCGGAAGATCAGAAGATCGTTGCTGAAGAATTTGCTTACGGCGGTAAAGAAATGACCAAGATTTCCACCGAATCCTATAACAAGGTTTATAAGGAACTGGAAAGCAAGGGCGTAAAATTCAACGATGTTGACCATGCTGCTTTCGAAAAAGCTACCGAGCCTGTATTCAAACAGATGGAAGAAAAAGAAGGCGCAACTCCTGGTATCTATGAAAAGCTGAAAGCTGAGCTGGCAAAAATCCGCGCTGCAAAATAAGCTGTAGATTTTTTCAACATTACTAAACAGTTATAATGAAACACTAAGGAGCTACCACGCTGCATGCATGCGGCGTGACAGCTCCTTCCTTTGCATAAGTATTACTATAAAAAATGGAGGTAAAATTTTGGGTAAAAACCTGAGCTTCGTGCTAAATAATCTGGAAGATTTAGTTGCTGCATTTTTCATCAGCATTACTACTATCCTTGTTGTCATCAATATTGTTCTGCGTTATGTTTTTAACTCCGGCCTTGTTTGGTCTGAAGAGGTTGCTACCGGCTGCTTTGTCTGGTCGGTATTTATCGGCGCTGTTGCCGTATTCAAGCATCGCGGTCACGTTGGCGTTGATATCATTGTAAAGAGAATGCCCCAAGGTATGCAGAAGGCTATCGGCCTGATTACCGACGTTATTCTTGTCGCGCTCAACGGCTACATGTCTTATCTTTCTATTATCTATATTTCCAAATCCTATACGAAAATGACCCCGGTACTGGGTATTTCTTCCGTTTATATCAGTTCTTCCGTACTGATTGCGTTTGTACTCATGACCGTGTATTCTATTAAATTTGTCTGGCAGGATGTTACCGGTTCCGGAAAGGAGGAAAAATAATGGCTTATTTGCCCGTCATCATCGTTTTTGTGCTTTATTTTTCCAGTATTCCAATCGCTTATGCCCTGTTCGGTGCAACGATTTCCTACTTTACCTTTTTGGATGCGACTTCTCCTGCGCATCTGGTATTCCAACGTATTATTACCAGCACGCAGTCCTTCCCGCTGCTGGCAATTCCCTTCTTTATTATGGCAGGCTCCATCATGAACTATGCCGGTATCAGCGATAAGCTGATGAAATTTACCGACGTGCTCATGGGTCATATGACCGGCGGTCTGGCTCAGGTTAACGTACTGCTCAGCCTGCTGATGGGCGGTGTTTCCGGCAGTGCTAACGCTGATGCTGCTATGCAGAGTAAAATGCTTGTTCCGGAAATGGAAAAGCGTGGTTACGGCAGAGCCTTCAGTGCCGCGGTAACAGCTGCATCCTCCGCAAGTACGCCTGTAATTCCTCCCGGAATTAACCTGATTATTTATGCGCTGATTGCCAGCGTATCCGTAACTAAAATGTTTATGGCAGGCTATGTGCCCGGCATTCTCATGGCAGTATCTATGATGATTGTTGTTGCCATTGTTTCCAAAAAGCGTGGATACAAGCCTTCGCGTGAAAAGGCTGCTACCTTCGGCGAAATCATGACTCAGCTTAAGGAATCTATCTGGGCGCTGCTGTTCCCGTTCGGTATTATTGCCGGCCTGCGCATGGGTATGTTCACTCCGTCCGAGGCAGGCGCTGTAGCAGTAGTATATTGCATCTTGGTAGGTGTCTTCATTTATAAGGAGCTGAAATGGGAATATGCCTGGCCTATTATGAAGGAAACTATTTACGGTACCAGCTCCGTTGTACTGATTATCGTTGCAGCTTCTTTCTTTGGCTATTATCTGAACTGGGAGCGTATTCCGCAGCATATAACTTCCGCAATGCTTGACTTTACCCGCAATCCGTACATGATGCTGATGCTGGTAAATATCCTGCTGCTGATTTTGGGCATGTTCCTTGAGGGTGGCGCTGCACTGATTATTCTGGCTCCGCTGCTGGTTCCTGTTGTAACCAAACTGGGTGTAGACCCTGTACACTTCGGTATTATCTGTATTGTTAACATTATGATCGGCGGTCTGACGCCACCGTTCGGTTCGATGATGTTTACGGTTTGTGCGATAACGGAAACGCCGCTCGGCGAATTCTTCAAGGAAGTTTGGCCGTTTATCGTAGCGTTGTTAGTAGCATTACTTATTGTCACCTATGTTCCGGGGTTGGTAATGTTCTTGCCTAATTTATAAGACGTCCGATAAGGCACCGTATACATTATCAGGATTCCAATCACATATAATTAAATATGCTTTTTCAGGAGCTGCTACGAAAGTGGCGGCTCCTTATGTTTTGTGTTATACTTAAAAATATCAAGGAAAGGTCGTGAAAGTATGAAGAATAAATATATCATGGCGCTGGATTTGGGAACTACCAGCTGCCGCTGTATTTTATTTGACAAGCATGGAGAAATCTGCAGCGTAGCACAAAAGGAGTTTACGCAGTATTATCCGCAGGCAGGCTGGGTAGAGCATGATGCCGAGGAAATCTGGGCTACTCAGGTAGGCCTGATGTACGAGGCAATGAGCAAGCTGGATGTTACTCCGGCTGATATTGCCGGTATCGGTATTACGAACCAGCGCGAAACTACCGTAGTTTGGGACAAGAACACCGGTCGTCCTATCTGCAAGGCGATTGTTTGGCAGTGCCGTCGTACCGCTGAATATTGCGATTTACTGAAAATCCGTGGCTATGCTAATATGTTCCGTGAAAAGACAGGCCTGGTTCTGGATGCTTATTTCTCCGGTACCAAGCTGCACTGGATTCTGGAAAACGTACCTCATGCACGCGAGCGTGCGGAAGCAGGACAGCTGCTGTTCGGTACTATTGACAGCTGGATTATCTGGAAGCTGACCGGCGGTAAGGTTCATGTTACGGATTATTCCAATGCTTCGCGTACATTGATGTTTAATATTCATACTCTGCAATGGGATGACGAAATCCTGACTGTTTTGGGCATTCCGCGCCAAATGTTGCCGGAGGTTAAACCATCCAGCTGTGTATACGGTTCTACCGATGCCAAGCTTTTTGAGGCTTCTATTCCTATCGCCGGCGCTGCAGGTGACCAGCAATGTGCGCTGTTCGGACAGACCTGCTTTGCACCCGGCGAAGCAAAAAATACCTACGGTACGGGCGGTTTTATGCTGATGAATACCGGCGAAAAGCCTGTAGACAGCAAAAACGGTCTTGTTACAACTATCGCCTGGGGTGTAGACGGCAAGGTGGAATATGCGCTTGAAGGCTCCATTTTTGTTGCCGGTGCTGCTATCCAATGGCTGCGTGATGAGCTGGGGCTGATTCGCAATGCTGCCGAATCCGAAGCTATGGCGAAATCTGTGCCCGATTCCAACGGCTGCTACATGGTTCCTGCTTTTGTAGGCTTGGGTGCGCCGCATTGGAACCAATATGCGCGCGGTGCGATTGTAGGCCTTACGCGCGGTGTTAACCGTAATCATATTGTGCGTGCAACGCTCGAAGCTATTGCTTATCAGGTGTACGACGTACTGAAGGCTATGGAGGAGGACAGCGGTATTAAGCTGAGCTCGCTGCAGGTTGATGGCGGTGCCTGTGCCAACAGCTTCCTGATGCAGACGCAGGCGGACATCATCAATGTTAAGGTGGAACGCCCGAGCTGCATTGAAACCACTGCCATGGGCGCTGCCTATCTTGCAGGTCTGGCAGTAGGCTATTGGGATGACAAGGAAATGATTAAGGGCAATCACGTTATTGAGCAGACCTTTATGCCTGATATGGATGAAGAAACTCGTAATCATCTGCTGAGTGGCTGGCATAGGGCGGTGCGTGCGTCCTGCATTAAGCTGCATCCGGAGGATTAAATTGAATATAAAAATACAGCAAAAAAGCCTTGCAGTTTGGACTTACTGCAAGGTTTTTCTGCTTTTTGATGAGTTGAGTGTTTGTTAGCCGGCTTTAGGGGATGCCGGCTGATAAGGAGTATTATAAAAAGAGTATTGTAAGGGGTGTGATATATATAAGCTATTAGCTTTTAGCTGAGTTAGGGGTGTATCAGGACTGTTTTTCGATATCGCCGAAGTAGAATTTGATGAGTCTTTTGTATTCGCCGCTTTTTTTATAGTCGCTCAAAGCAACGTTAAACTTTTTAATCAGCTCTTCATTTCCTTTTTCAGCATAGACAACAAGATCATCCTGGCGTTCGGAATGGCCTACAACCTGCAGGCAATTGTCGTCATCGGTATGAGTCATATAGTAAGCAGTGGTCAGGTTACCGCAGATAGCGTAATCTGCTTCGCCGGTTTCTACTGCATGTAAAGCGCTGGCATTTTCCGGATATTCAACAATGATGCTGCCGGGAAAGGATTTTACAACACGCTCAGAGGAAGAGCCTTTTTTGATGGCAACCTTACGGCCGTTCATGCTGTCGATGTCTGCTTTAAGTTTGCTGCCTTTTTTGGCAACAATAGAGAAAGCAGCCTTGGCATAGGAATCACTTGCAGCATAGTCAATGGAACGTGCCTTGGTTTTACTGAAGTTGTTCATGGCAATATCATATTTTTTCTGATTCAGGCCGGGCAGAAGCTCGTCGAACGGGGTATTGATAAATTCAACCTTGTCATAGCCCATTTTTTTTGCTACATCGTTGATTAAATCGATATCAAAACCGGTAAATTTATTTTGCTCCTTAAGATAAAGCTCAAAGGGCGGAGAAGCAGGTGATGTTGCCACACGCAACACCTTGTTGGCGGCAGGTGCTTGCGCTGCCTGTTTGTCGCTGCCGCAGCCGGCTGATAAAAGCAGGCACAGCATGCTGACAAGAATAAATAACATCTTTTTCATTAGCAGATACCTCCATGCATTTATTAATATGTTCAATAATACATATGAGCAATCACTCATTAATTACCTAAATTATATACCCCCTTAAGATAGCTTGTCAAGAGGGTATATCAAGAAAAATTTAAAATTATTTTATGTGGCGTAAGCTGAGTTTTGTTTAATTATTCTGATTGTGCGGACGCAAGTCCGGAGGCAGCATAGTGCAGGATTCATGGCTGTCCTCGCTCAAAGGGTTGACATGCACCATGCAATGCTTTACCAGCGGAAAGTTTGCTTCAACAGCGGTGTGTACCATTTCTGCGATGTGATGTGCCTGCAGCAGGGTAAGGTTATCCTTGACGCTGATTTCAATATCAACGTAGATACGGCTGCCGAAAAGGCGGCTGTGCAGACTGTCGAGATGCTCTACGCCTGGAACACGGGAAACAAGGTCTTCCATTGCGATGGTAGTTTCTTCATCGCAGCTGCGATCAACCATTTTATCCATAGAATCCTTGAATACTTCGTAGGCAGCATATAAAATCATCACGCAGATTACCAGGCTGGCGATGGGGTCTAAAATAGGATAGCCCATGCGTGCGCCCAAAATACCGATAAAAGCGCCGACGGAGCTCATAGCGTCACTGCGGTGATGCCATGCTTCTGCCATCAGTGCGCCGGAATTGATTTTTTGTGCAGCGTTGCGGGTGTACCAGAACATTGCTTCCTTAGCAACAATGGAAATAATGGCTGCCCACAGAGCAAGCTGGCCGGGGATTTCCAGCTCAGCAGGGTCACCTACGATTTTTTCGTAACCACTGTAGCCGATGAGCAGTGCGATAATCGTCAGGATTATTGCCAAAAGAATAGCTGCAATGCATTCAATACGCTCGTGGCCGTAAGGATGGTCATCATCCGAAGCCTTGTTGGAAAATTTTACGCCGGCCATAACAATGAGGGTACCGAAAACATCGGACGCAGAGTGGATACCGTCGGAAACCATGGCAGCGGATTGGGCGACGAAACCGGCAATAAGCTTGCCCAATGATAAAAGCAGATTACCGATAATACTGTTGATGGAAACAATCATAGCGATTCTTTCGGCATCATTTTCAAATTTCATAATAAAACCTCCTAAAGTGATCTTTGCATTTTTGCAGGCCTTTTTACATATAAAAAACGCCTGCGAGATAGTAGTTAACTGTCCCGCAGACGTTGCGTCAAGGTCTGCTGCCCAGAGGGCCCGGCTGCAAAAACCCGGAAGAAGGTTTACCGCCTGATCAGTTTGTACTGTAGCTAAAATTGCAGTGCAAAGAGATTATCTGAATTATAAGCGGTTAGCAAAGGCTTTGTCAAGCGTTTTTTGCAAAATATTTTACAGTTTTCAGAGAAAAAATTCCTGCATAGAGATTAAGTGCTAACTTAAGCAGGAGGATACCTATGGCTAATCGATAAAGGCCATCAAGCAATTTTTACTCTTCGTCATCAAATTCCTTGATGGTGCCGTAGGCTACAAGAATGGTGCCCTTGGGAGATGCCAGTGCAGGGCAGACGTAAAGGATTACGCCTGTCTGCTCTGCGTAATAGGTTGTCAGCGTATTGCCGAAAACGTCGGTAATGCGTCCCAAAACCTGGCCTTCCTCAACAAAATCGCCGCTATGGATGTGGTGCAGCCAGCAGCCTGTTTCCAGCGCTTCCAGATAAATAAGATTTTCTACATCACGCGGAGAGTGATGGCGTGGCTTTACAGGCAGGGAGAACATTTTCAGCTTGCGCAGGATATTGCGGATATCATCCTTGTAGGCTTCGATATCCTCGTGCAGGCAGAGACCGGCACCGCCGCGTTCGATAAGGATAGAAGGAAGTCCGGTGCTGGCGGCGTAGTTATAGGCACCGCCGGTTGCAAGCGAACGTACCATATATTCCATATCGAGTACGCGTGCCACGGAACGGGATTTCTTTTCTACTTCAGGCGTAGGCTGGCCGGGGTAGTAAACATAGGGATGCAGGCTTTCGTGGATATCGCCGCTGTGCATGTCTACATAAAAATCGGCAATAGAGAAGAAGTTATTGCTGATTAAATATGCAGTTTTATCGGCAAGCGTTCCCATGGGGTCACCGGGGAAAACGCGGTTTAGGTTTTTGCCGTCTTCAGGAACAATCATTTCGCGACGTGCCCAGAAGCCCTGAATATTTACCGGGTGCATCATAATCAGGCAGCCTGCTACGTGCTCAGGCTCAATATCGCGGCCCAGCTCCATTGCTGCGGCGATACCGGGATATTCGCCGCCGTGGATGCCTGCGGTAATAAGCAGGGTGGGACCGTCTTGGTCACCGTTGATAATAGTCAGAGGGATTTTTACATTGGTGTCCGGGACAGGCAGGTACGTACGCAGTTTAGTGCCACGTTCAATAGTCAGTCCACATACCTTTAGTGTGTCAGACATGTGCTCACTCCTTTGATATATTTCTCATACTTTTTATAATAATTTTTCTATTAGCGTCAGCTAACTGAAGTCTAAAAAATTAAGCAATGGCGTATAAATTTTTCTTTTGCGAAGAATGGCAAATTTTCCGCAGAAATATTTTTGGCAATTGCTACTTTTTTTACTTGCAATAAATTATAACATATGATAAGCTATTCACACAAGATGTTTTTTTAAAATAAAATTTAGTGCGAATAAACAAGGGAGATAGATAAAGTGAACCTTCTGACTGATAGGGAATACTTGGGACTGACAGTACCGTTTATGCTGTCGACAATGACGCAGCCTTTGATGGGTGCGGTAAATACTGCAGTAATGGGGCAGCTTCCTGACCCTAAATATATTGCAGCAGTTTCTCTTGGAGCTATTTTGTTCAACAATTTATATTGGTTATTTGGTTTTTTACGTGTGAGTACTACCGGTTATGCGGCACAGGCCTTTGGCGCTGCCGATAAAAGACTTGGTATGCTCGCCTTTTTTAAGCCCTTGGTTCTGGCAATGCTGATAAGTGCCTGCTGCATCCTTTTCCAAAAGCCGATTTTGGAACTGTATCTGGCCATGATTGGTGCTGCACCGGAGGTTAACGAGCTATGCCGTGATTATTATTACATCCTTATCTGGGGTGCACCGCTGGTTTTTGGTAACTATGTGACCCTTGGTTGGCTCATGGGCCAGACGCGGGTGCGGGCGAGTGTGTTTATGCAGGTTTCCATGAACGTGCTGAACATGGCGCTGAGTATCTGGTTTGTTTTTTGGCTGCATATGGATATTACGGGCGTGGCTTTTGCTACTTTGCTAAGTCAGCTTTACGGCGGTATCTTGAGTGTAGTACTGATGTACTATTACGGTGATTTTGATTACAAGGCGTTGCCTTGGAGCGAGCTGCTGGATTGGCGTGAGTTTATCGGCATGCTGCAGGTAAACGTCAACCTGATGATTCGTACTGCCTGCCTGCTGACCGTCAACAACATTATTGCGGCAGTCGGAGCTTCCTTCGGTACTGTGGTGCTGGCAGCTAATGCTGTACTGCTGCAGCTCAAGGATATTATGAGCTATCTGATTGATGGTATGGCGAACGGCGCGGCGATTTTCAGCGGCCGTGCGGTAGGTGCGAAGAACGGTAAGCTGTTTGCCGCTACCATAAAAATGACCTTCAAATGGCTAGTGGTACTGGTCGCTATTCTGATGCTCGGCTACCATCTGGGCAATGAATTTTTTATCCTCCTGTTTACTAATATTGAAGAGGTTGTAGCGATGGCTATGACCTACAATGTATTCGTTTTGTTCTATCCTGTCTGCGCCGGTATCGGCATGGTGCTTTACGGAGTTTTCTGCGGAGCTACCAAAACCGCACCGGTACGTAACATGATGCTGATGGCACTCTTAGTATTTTACCTTTTGCAGTGGCAGCTGGTGCCGCTTTGGGGTAACAGCGGACTGTGGCTGGCCTTGCTAGGCTTTATGCTGTCTCAATCGATAAGACTTTTATTCTATTTGTCTTCTTTGAGAAGAATATTTGCATAAGCAACGTTTTCATTACAAATTTGTTGCAAATTATGAGAATTAATGCTATTATAAATTCATAAGTATTAGCTTATTCTTTTTTGCCGATATAAAGACCTTTTTCAAATTTATACTCTTCTGAGGTGCCTGCCTATGCAGGTAATAATCGGAATACGGTGCAAATCCGTAGCGGTCAAGCCACTGTGATGCCGAAAGGCTAAGCCAGGTTGATTTCCTCAGTTGATATATTCCTGCTAGCGACGGAAATATATATATGCTTACAATTGTGCACGTTGTAAGTATGTACCCTTTCTGCGCTAATTTTGCAGGAAGGGTAATTTTTTTTGATGGAGATGATGTGCTTTGACGAAAAAGCAGCTTCTGTCCCGACTGGGACAGATCATCCTTGTGCTGTTGGGTATCAGCTTTATTACCTTTGCTTTGGTAATGCTGGCCCCAGGTGACGTTGTTCGCCAGATGATTGCAGGTAACGAGGATATTATTGTTAGTCAGGCCGAAATTGATGCACTGCGTGCTGAACTAGGTCTGGACAAGCCCTTCTTCTTCCAATACCTTGACTGGTTAGGAAGAGCTTTACAGGGCAATCTTGGCTTCTCTTACATGGTTAAAAAGCCTGTAGTTGAAGCACTTATGGAGGGCCTTCCCGGTACTATCGTACTTTCCTTGGCTTCTCTGATTATGATGATGGTGGTGGCAATTCCTGCCGGCATCTACTCTGCCGTAAAGCGTGGCAGCATGGTTGACAATATCGTGCGTGGCTTCACTTTTATGGGCGTATCCATGCCCGGCTTCTGGGTAGGCTTGATGCTGCTGTGGTTTTTTGGTCTGAAGCTTGACCTGCTGCCCATCGTTGGTGGTGAGATTGGTATTGATACCTTGATTCTGCCGTCCCTGACATTGGCTATCGCTATGGCCTCCAAGTATACACGTCAGGTACGTACAGCAATTCTGGAGGAGCTGCATCAGGACTATGTTGTCGGTGCACGTGCCCGCGGTATGAGCGAAAGCCATATCCTCTGGAAAGAGGTTCTGCCGAATGCTATGCTGCCGCTGATTACTTTGCTTGGTTTGTCTTTAGGTAACCTTCTGGGTGGTGCTGCGGTTATCGAGATGGTTTTCCAATGGCCCGGTCTTGGCCGTATGGCGATTGAAGCTATCACCTACCGTGACTTCCAGCTGGTACAAGGTGTTGTTGTGTGGATTGCGTTGATGTATATGGTTATCAACCTCATTGTTGATATCTCTTACAATTATCTTGATCCGCGTCTGAGAAAGGTAAGGTAAGAGCAGATGGAAACAATTATCAATGGTTTTAAAACCAACCGTGCTTTTGCCGTAACCTCTGTTCTGGTGCTGTGTCTGTTGCTGATAGCAATCGCAGCTCCGGTAATTGCTCCCTATGACCCGACTCATGCTGCTATGAAAGATGCCTTTTTGGAACCCGGTGCACAACATCTTTTTGGTACAGATAAGTTAGGCCGTGACTGCTTCAGCCGTGTGCTGTACGGCGCACGAGCTTCTCTGACCGGCGTATTGGTTCTCGTAGCCAGCGTATTTGTTGTAGGTACTACGATGGGCGTTGTTTCCGGTTACTTCGGCGGTAAGGTTGATATGGTTATCATGCGTATCTCCGATATGATGATTTCCTTCCCCGGTATGATTCTGGCAATTGCAATCGCCGGTATTATGGGCGGCAGCTTGGTTAATGCAGTGTTTGCGCTGACGATTGTCAGCTGGACCAAATACGCGCGTTTATCCCGCAGTATGGTTTTAAAGGTAAAACGTCGTGACTTCGTAGAAGCAGCCATCGTTAATGGTGGTACTCCCGGCCATATCCTTTGGGTGCACATCCTGCCTAATATTCTGCCGATGATGGTTATTACCGCAGCAGCAGATATCGGTGCTCTGATGATGGAGCTTGCAGGTTTATCCTTCCTGGGCTTTGGCAGCCAGCCGCCTGCTCCTGAATGGGGCCTGATGCTGAACGAAGGCCGTCAGCAGCTGCAGACTGCACCCTGGCTGATGTTCTTCCCCGGTCTGGCAATTTTTGTTACCGTAGTAGTTTTCAACCTGTGGGGCGATAATCTGCGTGATGTACTTGACCCGCGTGGTGATGTTGAAGATTAAAGTTTGCTTGGTGAAGCTTTGATTTTCAGATATGTTTTACGTTTTTTGTTTAACTTGAGTATAAGAAATGGAGAGATGTATAATGAAAAAATCCTTAAAATTTACCGCAGCAGCGGCTATGATCGGCTTAATGGCATTTGCAGCAGCAGGCTGCGGCGGTGGCGATAAAAAAGCAGCTGTATCCAACGAAGTAGTAAAATTCGGTGTAACCAACTTTGCTGATAACTTGGATCCTGCCGATAACTTCTTCAGCTGGGTTGTAATGCGTTACGGCTTGGGCGAATGCCTGGTTAAATTCGACGAAAAAATGAATGCTGTACCGTGGCTGGCTGATAAATGGTCTATTTCCGACGATAAACTGACCTGGACCTTCCACATTAACGATAAGGTTTGCTTCTCCAATGGCGATAAGCTGACTGCTGAAATTGCAAAAGAGTCCATTGAAAGAACCTTTAAATTGAACACCCGTGCTCAGTCCATCTTCCAATATGCTGAAATCAAAGCTGATGGCCAAAACCTGATCATCAAAACCAAAAAACCTGTACCGACTCTGCCGGGCATGCTGGCTGACCCTCTGTTCATCATGATTGATACCAAGGTAACCGGCCGTGACATCAAAAAAGAAGGTCCTATCTGCACCGGTCCTTATGCTGTAAAATCCTACAGCAAAGCTAAAGCAGTAATGGTTGCTAACGAAAAATACTGGAATGGCAAGGTTCCGTTCAAAAATGCTGAAATCTCGACTATCGACGATCCTAACACCCGTGCTATGGCACTGCAAAAAGGTGAAATCGACTTTGCTACCAACATTGCAGCAGGTGACCTGCAGCTGTTCAAAGACAAAGCTAAATATAACATTTCCGAAATTGCTTCCCTGCGTACCGTATTGGCTCAAATCAATATGAACGAAGGCAAACCGCTGCATGATCCTAAGGTTCGTGCTGCTCTGATTCAGTGCCTGGACCGCGAAACCTATAACAAGGTTCTGCTGAAAGATACCTTTATCCCCGGCAAAGCACCTGTTCCGCCTTCCTTGGACTATGGCTTTGACCAACTGAAGGATCCGAATGCTTACAATCCGGAAAATGCTAAGAAGCTGCTGGCTGAAGCAGGCTGGAAAGATACCAACGGCGACGGCTATGTTGATAAAAACGGCAAGAACCTGGAAATCGACTTCGTATTCTACAGCGGCCGTGCCGAGCTGCCTCTGTATGCAGAAGCTACCCAAGCTGATGCTAAGAAAATCGGTATTAAGGTTAACATGAAGAACGTTGACTATAACGTACTTGACCCGATGCGCCGCAATGGTGAATTTGACTTGATTATTTCCAACATCCTGACTGCTAACACCGGTGACCCGGAAGTTTACCTGAACTGGTACTGGAAGACCAACATCAACGGCAGCCAACCGCAAAACTCCACCGGCTACAGCAATCCGCAATACGACGCACTGTCTGATAAGCTGTCTGTAGAATTCGATCCGGCTAAACGTCGTGAATATATGATTCAAATGCAGCAAATCCTGCTGGATGACGGCGCTGCTCTGTTCTTTGGCTATCCTAAGACCAACATGGTATCTAAAGCAGGCTTGGCTAACGCTAATATCTTCCCGGCTGACTACTATTGGCTGACTAAAGACGTTTGCCCGAAACAATAATTAATAAAGAGGTAATTGTTCAATGCTTCTTGAAGTAAAAGATTTAGACATCAGCTACGGTGACAAGCTCACCGTAACCGGTGCCAGCTTAGAATTGGATAAGGGCGAGATTATGTCCATCGTTGGCGAGTCCGGCAGTGGCAAAACCACCGTTATCCGCGCTATTATGGGCTGCCTGCCCGGTGCCGGCCGTGTTAGCCGCGGCAGCATCACCTTTGACGGCAAGGATGTATTGCAAAATACTCCTGAAGAGTGGCGCAAAATGTATGGCAGTGAGATGTCCATGATTTTCCAGGACAGTGGCAACATGATTAATCCTATCCGCCGCATCGGCCAACAGTTCATTGACTATGTTCAGGCGCATCAGCCGGATAAGTCCAAGGACCAGGCTTACAAGATGTGCTGTGATATGCTGACTAACGTGCGTCTGCCGAATCCGGAAAATATTATGAACAGTTTCCCGTTTGAGCTGTCAGGTGGTATGCGTCAGCGTGTAGGTATTGCTATGGCCATGATTTTCAGCCCGAAAATCCTCCTGGCCGATGAACCTACCAGTGCGTTGGACGTAACTACTCAGGCACAGATTATCCGTCAGATTGTTGATATTCGTGACGAATACGGCGTGGCCGTTATTATGGTTACGCATAACCTGGGCGTTGCTTCCTACGTATCCAACAAGCTGATGGTTATGAAGGGCGGTCATGTTGTGGAATATGGCAAGCGTGAAGACGTTATCGGAAATCCGCAGGATGAATATACGAAGCAGCTGCTTAAGGCAGTACCAGTCATAGGAGGGACGACATATTATGAGCAATAATGAAAAACCAGCCTATGAACGTACTAAACTGGTACTGGAGATTAACCACCTTACCAAAAAATTCGCAGTTGACGGCGGCAAGTTTCTGACTGCCTGCAATGACATCACCCTGCGTGCATACGAAGGCCGTACCCTGGGCATCATCGGTGAATCCGGCTGCGGTAAGAGTACACTGGTGCGTACTCTGCTGCGTATTCACCCTGCTACCAGCGGTGAAGCTATTTTCGAAGGCCACGATTTGATGAAATCTAGCGGTGAACAGCTGCGTCAGGACAGAAAGAACATCCAAATGGTGTTCCAGGATCCTACTGCTGCCTTCAATCCGAAGATGCTTGTTAAGGATATCCTCACCGAGCCTTTGAAAAACTTCGGCCTGATAAAAAACAGCGAGGTAGACGCCAAAGCAGCAGAGCTGCTGGAAATGGTTGAGCTGCCTGCTGAATTCAAGGACCGCTATCCGCACAGTATGTCCGGCGGTCAGCGTCAGCGTCTGGGCATTGCCCGCGCTCTGGCACTTGAACCGAAGATTATCGTGTGCGACGAGGCAACCAGCGCGCTGGACGTTTCTGTACAGGAAAAAATCTGCGAGCTGCTGTGCCGCATTCAAAAAGAAAAAAATATTACCTATCTGTTTATTGCCCATGACCTCGGTCTGGTAGACCTGATGTGCCATCAGGTTGCGGTAATGTACTTGGGTAATGTAGTAGAATGGCTGGAGCACGGCCGCATTGCAGAACACTGCAAGCATCCGTACACCAAGGCGCTTATGGGTGCTGTATTTAAGGTAGACTTCAAGCCGGGCGAAAAGATTGAGCCTTTGGAAGGCGAAATCCCGAGTCCGTTGGACCTGCCACCGGGATGTCCCTTTGCCAGCCGTTGCGAGCACTGCACCGAGCATTGCGTACAGGTTAAGCCTGAGCTGAAAGAGGTTGAGCATGGCCATTGGGTTGCTTGTCACTTATTTGACTAAGGCAGTCCTGAAGCGATATGCGTAAGCATAGGGCTTCTTTAAAAGTAATTTTCTCCATCAATTTTTATAGTGGGTACGGCGAATGTGCTGTACCCATTTTTTTCTTAGGAATTTTTATCACTAATTTTACGAGTGAGTATTGACTCATACGTTATTTATGTTATAATATAGGTATCAAAGAATTTACTGAAAGGTGCTGTCACCTTTCCTATTATTTTTTACATAATATATGAATGAATACTCATATAAATAGTGTGATAACCTGAAAAGAAAGGTGGTAGATATAATGAAGCAAGATTTAGAGGATATCCGTAATGGTGCCGGTGATGTACGAGCTTTCAGACACATCGACGGTCATATTAATAGCGTAGAGGATTACAGCAAGCATCCGGAAGGCTGCACCTGCGGTCACTGCGGCAAGGATCATAATCACAAAACTATGGGACATGTTCCCAAGCATACTCATGGTGACGAATGCGGCTGTGGCCACGATCATGACCATGACCATGAAGAGCATTCCCATGAGCATGGCGATGATTGCTGCTGTGGTAATGATCATAAGCATGAAGATGAAGAACACGCTCACGCACATGCGCACGGCGACGAATGCGGTTGTGGTCACGACCACGGCCATGAGCATGAACACGCTCATACACACGGTGACGAATGCGGTTGCGGCCACGGCCACGAGCATGAACATGCTCACGCACACGGTGACGAGTGTGGCTGCGGACACGACCACGGCCACGAGCATAAACATGCTCATGCACACGGACATCACGTTCCCGGTCATCCTGATGACTGTAATTGCGAAATCTGCCATCCGCATGAGGAGTACTGCGATGTATGCGGCGAAAGCCTGGCTAATTGCACCTGCCGTATGCCGGATGCCGATAAAATTAAGCGCGTATATATTCTGCAAAACCTTGGCTGTGCTAACTGCGCTGCCAAAATGGAATACAAAATCAAAGAGCTGCCGGGTGTAACCTATGCCAACGTAAGCTTTGCTACCAAGCAGCTGCGCCTCAGCGCTGCTGACCATGAGGCTTTGCTGCCGGAAATTCAAAAAATCTGCACATCTATTGAGTCCGACGTTGTGGTAGTACCGCGTGACCGCCGTCCGCAATTAGGCGGCAAGAGCAGAGTTTATCTGGTGCAGAATCTGGACTGCGCTAACTGCGGTGCCAAGATTGAACGTGCGCTGAACGCTATGCCTGAGATTGATGAAGCTACCCTGACCTTTACTACGAAAAAGCTGCGCGTAAGTGCTAAGAATTACAATGGTCTGCTGGAGAAAATGCAGGCTGTAACCGATAAGGTAGAAGAGGGCGTTGTACTGCTGGAGGCTGAAAGCAAGCCTTCTCTGGCTCCTGAGCTGGAGGAACGCAAAAAATCCGGCGGTATCTTCTCCGAGCTGAGCGAAAAGCAGACGATTATAGAAATTGTACTTGGCGGTGCAGTATTCATCATCACCGAATGGCTGGGCTTGGTGCCGGAAGCATATCATATGTACTTCCTGATTTTTGCCTATATTCTGCTTGGCGGACGCATTGTGCTGACTGCTTTGAAGAATATTGCGAAGGGTAATGTATTTGACGAAAACTTCCTCATGACCGTTGCAACATTGGGTGCGTTTGCTATTCAGGCTTGGGAAGAGGCTGTAGGCGTTATGTTCTTCTATCGTGTGGGCGAATACTTTGAGCAGCGTGCGGTGGAAAAGAGCCGTGGCCAGATTATGGACGCTGTTGACCTGCGTCCTGAGGTTGTCAACCTGCTGGTAGGCGAAGATGTGAAGGTTATTCCTGCCGCTGACGCACACGTAGGCGATATCCTGCTGGTGCGCGTAGGCGACCGTATTCCTCTGGATGGCGTTGTTATCGACGGCGAAAGTCTGGTAGATACCTCTCCTGTAACCGGCGAGCCTGTGCCTGTAAAACGCAAATATGGCGATGAGGTTGTTTCCGGTTGCGTGAACACCTCCGGTATGCTGAAAATCCGTGTAGAAAAGGTTCTGGAAGAGTCCATGGTTACCCGTATTCTGGACAGCGTAGAGAACGCTGCTGCCAGCAAGCCGACTATTGACCGCTTCATTACCCGCTTCGCACGTGTCTATACTCCGTTTGTTGTTGCTGCCGCAGTACTGACTGCTGTGATTCCGTCCCTGATTACCGGCGACTGGAATAAATGGATTTATACTGCGCTGACCTTCCTCGTTATCAGCTGCCCCTGCGCACTGGTGCTGAGCGTGCCGCTGGCCTTCTTCTCCGGCATCGGCGCCGGCTCCAAGTACGGCATTCTCTTTAAAGGCGGCGTTGCTATGGAGGCTTTGAAAAACATTGCTGCCGTAGTTATGGATAAAACCGGTACCGTTACCAAGGGTAACTTCGTGCTGCAGAAGGTTAATGCTGCCGAAGGCATGAAAGCTGACGAGCTGCTGCGCCTGTGTGCAAGTGCTGAGCTTGTTTCTACCCACCCGATTGCCGTAAGCATCGTAGAAGCGGCTAAGGCTGAAAAGCTGGAGCTGGTACGCCCCGATAAATTTGAAGAAATTGCCGGCGAAGGCCTGGTTGCGTACTTTGGTGCACGCAAGGTTCTGTGTGGCAATACCAAGCTGCTGCAACGCTTTAACGTTGAATACGGCGGCTATACTCCTACCGAAAGCGGCAGTGAGGTGCTTGTTGCCGACAATGGCTTATACATGGGCCAGCTGCTGATTAACGATACTCTGAAGGAAGATGCCAAGGAAGCAATTGCTTCTTTGAAGGCACAAGGCCTGGTAACCGCTATGCTCACCGGCGATGCGCAGAAGGAAGCGCAGGCTGTGGCTAAGGCAGCAGGTATTGATGAGGTACGCGCTCAGCTGCTGCCGCAGGATAAGCTCAGCGAGCTGAACATGCTGCGCAACAAGTACGGCCCGGTTATGTTCGTTGGTGACGGCATTAACGATGCGCCTGTTCTGGCGGGTGCGGATGCCGGCGCTGCTATGGGCAGCGGTGCAGATGCAGCGATTGAAGCTGCCGACGTTGTCTTCATGAATTCCGAAGTGAAGGCTATTCCGCAGGCGATTGCTATTGCGCGTGCAACCGGTGTGATTGCCTGGCAGAACGTAATTTTCGCTCTGACTGTTAAGGTTATCATAATGATTGCAGGCCTTATGGGCTATGCTTCCATGTGGGCGGCAGTCTTTGCCGATACCGGCGTATCACTGCTGTGTGTACTGAATTCTATCCGTATTCTCTACAAAAAGATATAATAAAAAGCTATAGCTAATATACTGATTTAGTTTACGTCGGCTGACTATAAAGTCAGCCGATATTTTTTGTAAACATAACAGCATAAGCTAACTAATTTTGTAAATTAGCATAGGATTTTACAAAAAATGCTTGACAAAAATTTATAGCTGACGTAAACTTTCAATAGTAGTTAGGAATGCCTAACTACTAAAAAAATCGTGTCAAGTTAGTATCTGCTAACAAATTCTTTGGAGGGAATTATGATGCCTTTATTAATGGCCCGTCGCGGCGAGACTAACAAGATTAGCGCTGTTCACGGCAAGGATGAAATCAAACGCTTTCTGGCTAACCTGGGCTTTGTAGAAGGCTCAGCTGTAACTGTTATTTCTGAAATTGACGGTAATCTTATCGTCAATGTGAAGGATGCCCGCATTGCCCTGAGCAAGCAGATGGCAGCCAAAATATTTATCTGATGCAAGTGGAGGATGTTATGAAAACATTAAAAGAAGTTCCTGTTGGTGAAACAGTTACCGTTGCTAAGCTCGTTGGCGAGGGTGCGGTAAAAAGACGTATTATGGATATGGGCGTGACTAAAGGTGTGAGCGTATTCGTACGCAAGGTTGCACCGCTGGGTGACCCGGTGGAGGTAACTGTACGTGGCTATGAGTTGACACTGCGTAACGGCGAGGCTGAACACATCGTTGTAGAATAATTTGGAGGGAAAAGATGAAACAGATCAAGATTGCCCTGATTGGTAACCCTAACTGCGGCAAAACAACAATGTTTAATGATTTGACCGGTTCCAACCAATATGTTGGTAACTGGCCCGGCGTAACTGTAGAGAAAAAAGAAGGCGGCCTTAAAGGTCACGATGATGTAATTATTACCGACCTGCCCGGTATTTATTCCTTGTCTCCGTACACTTTGGAGGAGGTTGTTTCCCGTAACTATCTGCTGCAAAATGATGTTGACGGCGTACTGAATCTGGTTGACGGCTCTAACATTGAACGTAACCTGTACCTGACTACGCAGGTTATGGAGATGGGTTATCCCGTAACTATTGCTTTGAACATGATTGATATCGTCCGCAAGAACGGCGATAAGATTGATACCGCTAAGCTGGCTGCCGAGCTTGGCTGCGAGATTGTGGAAACCTCCGCACTGCAGGGTGAAGGTACCGGTGAGGCTGCCGAAAAAGCAATTAAAGCTGTCGGCGGTGCTGCACCGAAATATATGCGCTTCTGCAGCGAGGTTGAGGATGCTCTGACTGCGATTGCCAGCGAAGCAGGCAACAAGGTTCACGGCATGAGCGAGCGCTGGCTGCTGGTAAAGCTGTTTGAGCGTGATAAGAAAATTGCTGATGCTTTGGGCCTGAGCGAAGGCGAGCAGGCTAAGATTGAAGAAATCGTGGCAGCCTGCGAGGAAGCACTTGATGATGATGCCGAAAGCATTATTACCAACGAGCGTTATAACTACATTGGCGAGCTGATGAGCAATGCAGTTGTCAAAGGTCATACCGGTCTGACTATTTCCGATAAAATCGACAGCATTGTAACGAACCGTTTCCTGGCTCTGCCGATTTTCGCGATTATCATGTTCCTGGTTTACTATATTGCTGTAGAAACCGTAGGTACGGTTGTAACCGATTTCACCAATGATACACTGTTCGGCGAATGGATTCAGCCTTGGGTGCAGGAGCACATGGAGGCTGCCGAATGTGAGGATTGGCTGGTATCTCTTGTTGTTGACGGTATTATCGGCGGCATTGGTGCACCGATTGGCTTTGCTCCGCAAATGGCGATTGTATTCCTGCTGCTGAGCTTTTTGGAGGACTGCGGTTATATGGCGCGTGTAGCCTTCATTATGGACCGTTTCTTCCGTCAGTTCGGTATGAGCGGCAAGAGCTTCATTCCTCTGCTGATTTCTGCAGGTTGCGGCGTACCGGGTATTATGGCTTCCCGTACTATTGAAAACGAAACCGACCGTCGTCTGACTATCATGACTACTACCTTTGTTCCCTGTGGTGCTAAGCTGCCTGTTATTGCTTTGCTTTCCGGCGCTATTATGGGTGGTGACTGGTACATGGCTCCGATTATGTACTTCGTTGGCTTCTTCGCTGTTATTACTGCCTGCATCATTCTGAAAAAGACTGAGCTGTTTGCCGGTGATCCTGCTCCGTTTGTTATGGAGCTGCCGCCGTACCATCTGCCTGCTGCTAAGAACGTGCTGCTGCATACCTGGGAGCGTGTTGCAGGCTTCCTGAAAAAAGCCGGTACTATTATCTTCCTGTGCTGCGTTGTTATGTGGTTCCTGGCAAGCTTTGGTATTGATGAAGGCTCTGTTGCTATGGTTGATACTGAAAAGAGCTTTGTTGCTTACATTGGTAATGGTCTTGCTCCTATCTTCGCTCCTTTGGGCTTTGACAGCTGGCAGGCTGTGGCTGCTGCCTTCTCCGGCTTTGTGGCTAAGGAGTCTATCGTCAGCACGATGGCTATTCTTTCCGGCTTGGCTGATGCAGCTGAGGATGAGCCGGATTTGTGGACTGCTGTTATGGCGTTCTTCCCGAGTGCGGTTGCAGCGTTCTCCTTCCTGGTGTTCAACCTGCTGGATTCTCCCTGCCTGGCAGCGATTTCCACTATGAGCCAGGAGATGAACAGCAAGAAGTGGACCTGGGCAACTATCCTCTTCCAAAACCTGTATGCTTATAGCATCTGCCTGATGGTTTACCAGTTCGGCAGAGTGCTTGTCGGTGGTGAAGCGTTCAGCTTTGGTACTGCTGTAGCTGTTGTTTTCCTGATTGCGTTCCTGTATCTGCTCTTCCGTCCCGCTAAAAAGTATGATAAAGAGACTGTTATGAGCGTTGATGCAAAATAAAAGAGGTGTTTCGTATGGCAACCTGGATTATTGGTCTGATTATTGTTGGTTGTGTGTATTTGGCATCCAAGCAGGTCATCAAGGCACATAAAACCGGTGGCTGCATTGGCTGTGATGCCGGTGGCGGTAAGGCTTGCTGCCCGCATTGCAAGCATACGACAACTGTAAATCTTCGTAAGAAATAATTTTAGTATGATGAGTATTGAAGGGCCGCGCGTTCGCTCGGCTCTTTTTGTGTTTGTGTGAGCTTTAGCTTAACCTTCTTGCCTGCCCCATAGGGGAAGGTGCCGAACGAAGTGAGGCGGAAGGGGGTTATGTGCATCGCAATTGATATATCGCAACCCTTCCGTCTGCTCGCAAAGCTCGCAGTCACATTCCCTTTCAGAGAAGATATAATGATATATTGAAACTCTAATTTTCTATATGCTCCCTGCAAGGGAGCTGGCATCGCCGTAGGCGATGACTGAGGGTTGTGCCCCTTGGGGAAGGTACTCTTTTTCCTACACTATATAGTAACAAAATATTAACAAAACACTATATGTTGACAATTACGGAATTTTGTGTATAATAGAGTCATAACCTAATGCAGTCTGCTTCCTGACGGATAAGTGGAATTGACCACGTGGAGGCAGATGAATGTATGCGCCGACCGTCTGGGCAAAATCGCCCAGACGTTTTTTCTTTATAAGGAGCAAAAGAGAAAACCCGGGTGACTAGGTAATACTTATAAAGAGAGGTATTCATGATGCAACAGACAAAAAACAGATGGCTGATCGTGCTGGCAGCCATCGGCATTCACATCAGCATTGGCAGCGTATACGCATGGAGTGTACTGACGAAGCCTATTATGCAGGCTATGGGTTTTTCGCTGAAGGAGGTTACCTGGACCTTTTCGCTGGCGATTTTGTTCTTGGGAACTTCAGCAGGCTTTTTGGGAACGTATGTTGAAAAATACGGACCGCGCCGCAGCGGTCTGATATCCATGTGCTTTTTCGTAAGCGGTCTGCTGGGTACGGCCTATGCACTGACGCAGCACAGCCTGCTGCTGTTATATCTTTTTTACGGCGTTATCGGCGGTATCGGTCTGGGAACAGGCTATATTACGCCGGTGTCTACACTGGTGAAGTGGTTCCCCAATAATCGCGGTCTTGCAACCGGCTTGGCGATTATGGGCTTTGGATTTGCCAGCCTCGTTGCAGGTCCGTTGATGCAGATTTTGATTGCTGAATACGGCCTGGTAGAAAACTTTGTGATTCTGGCCTGCATCTACGCAGTAGTGATGACTGCTTCCGCGCTTTATCTGGAGCCGCCTAAGCAGGAAACTGCAGCAGGCAAAGGACAGTTTAAGGCAAAGATGCCTGAGCATGTGCAGTACTCCGTGAAGGAGGCTATGCACACCTGGCAGTTTTATGCTTTGTGGTGGATTTTCTTTACGAACATCACCTGCGGTATCGGTCTTTTGGCTGTGGCTTCGCCTATGGCACAGGAGGTTATCGGTATGTCTCCGATTGCGGCGGCGTCTATGGTTGGCATCATCGGCTTGCTGAACGGCGGCGGCCGTATTGTGTGGTCCACTATTTCCGACTACATTGGTCGCGCAAATACCTATCTGGCATTTTTCGTGATTGAGATTGTGGCCTTCTACCTTTTGGGTGGCGTAAATGAAAGCTTTATGTTCCAACTGCTGGTGTTTATCATCATCACCTGCTACGGCGGCGGCTTTTCCTGCATGCCAGCATATCTGAGCGATTTGTTCGGCACCAAGCAGCTGAGCGCAATTCACGGACGTATTTTAACAGCGTGGGGCCTGGCAGGTATTGCAGGACCGCTGCTTTTATCCGTAATTTACGAGCGCACACACAGCTACAGCTTTACGCTGTACTTCTTCAGCGCCTGCTTTGTAGTAAGCCTGCTGCTGGCAGCAGTGCTTAAGCTGAAGGGCAAAACTGCCTGAGCTTTTGCCTGAAGAAGTAATTTCCACTGAAAAATAACTTTTTTAGCTCAAAAAACGAAAAATTTTAAGCGTCCTACCCTAAAACATGTTTTGGGGTAGGGCGCTTTTTCGTTACCGGGCATATAATAAGCGTAGAGAAAAGCAAAAAGCTTAAGCAGATGTAAAAAAGGGGGCGTACATTATGAAAAAGCATTTTAAGTATTTGGCTGCGGCAGGTTTGATTGCTGCGCTGTTTTTGTCGGCGGGCTGCGTAGATGATGCCAAGGACAAGAAGCCTGCGCCTGAGCCGGAGAAGAGGGTGGAGAATGTTGTAGTAAAACCTCAGGACGGAAAATATTACAGATATCCCGATTACATTAATGATGTGACCAAAACACCGAAGATGACACCGGAAATAGTTAAGTACATTGATGATTTTGCTTCGACGCTTAAATTCCACCCGGATTCCAAGGGCAAATTCACCAATACCTCCCTGATAAAGAATCCGGAAGAAACAACTCACTATATCAATATGTCTGCCCTTGGGCCCAATCATAACAATAAGATAAAGTTTAAAAATTCCAAAGGTAAGGAAGTTTATCAGCAGGAAGTTTACAGCATCAATATGACGATAGATGCCGCTACCGATAAATTAAAGTCTGTAAGATGCTCTATTTTCGAACAGAATCCGGATATTCCTGACGGTCAAACTACATATGTTGTGAAAAAAAGATTTGATTGACCTGTTTTAGCATAAATCAATAAAAATTTTAAGCGTCCTACCCTAAAACGGCTTTTGGGGTGGGGCGCTTTTTAGTTCCATAGCATATAATAAGCGTAGAGAAAAGCAAAAGCTTAAGCAGATGAAAAAAGGAGGCGAAGATTATGAAAAAGCAATTTAAGTATGTGGCTGCGGCGGGCTTGGTTGCAGCACTGCTTTTGGCAGCAGGCTGCGGTGATGATGCCAAGGACAAAAAGCCTGCGCCTGAGCCCGATAAGAAGGTGGAGAATGTTGTAGCAAAACCTCAGGACGGAAAATATTACAGATATCCCAGTTACATTAAGGATGTGACGAAAACACCTAAATTTACGCCGGAAATGCTTAAGTACATTGATGATTTTGCATCGACGCTTGAATTCCATCCGTCTTACAATGGTAAATTCGTTAATGATTCCAAGATAAATAATCCTGATGAAAAATATCATGCTATTTATCTGTATGCCCTTGGACCCAAGCATAACAATAAGGTAAAGTTTAAAAATTCCAAAGGTAAGGAAGTTTATCAGCATCAGGTTTACACCATCAATATGCAGTCAGAGGCTGCTACCGATAAATTAACGTCTGTACTATGCTCTATTTTCGAGCAGAATCCGGATATTCCTGATGGCAAAACCACATATGTTGTGAGAAAATCCTTTGATTGAGTTACACTTTGCAATGGTGTTATGGTATTTACTAAGAAAGAAATGCTTATCTTAACAAGCTGCCGATGAAAAGCAGTATATGTGGCGGTGAGATAAGTGAACTGCTGTGAGCCGCTGCGCGTGAGCGTGGCGGCTTTTTGAAGTGGTAAATAGTTATCAAAAAGTTATTCGTGTGATATAATTTGAGTAGAGCTGATCAGCAATTTATGAGGTGGTGAAAATATGGAGAACAAAGATACAGCTTATTTGAGCAATAAAGATGGGTTTACGACTTTTTCTTATGGTGGTTATGATTTTCGTTTTAAAACATCAGATAGGTTAGTGAAATATTTAAAAGTTAAAGAATGGGATGCTCCATATGGATACATTGTTGTTGATTGTTTGCACGAAAAGTTAGGTGTGGTTGAAGACTATATTGATTTGCTTCCCATGCTGGATAACTTATATTTTAATGCTAAGAAATTTTTAGCGCCGATAAAAAAAGTGGAGGTGCGTTATGGCTGATGTTCAAAAATTAGCAGATGCTGCTGAGGTTATCGTTCAAGGATATGCGTTTATTGATAGGGGCGAGGGTGTAACTGTTATAAATTTGCATAAGCCTGATCATGCTGCTTATTTCTATAATCATGAGCTTGTAGAAACTAATATGGATGATATCGAAGCGTATAAAGTCAACAAGCTTTATCAGGCTAATGTGAAGTATATGGAGAAGGATTATGCCAAAGTACTTTGATTTTAAAGTTTGCGGATATTATCTTTATTTTACAAATAAGTGCATTATTGAATGTATGCATGTACATGCTAGTGATAAAAGACTTTCAGAAGCGGGTTCAGCAAAGTTTATTGTAAAAGGTAACGGCGATACAGAACTGATGAAGCAAGGTACGTTAAATGATTTGGATGTACGTAAAATACAAGGATTTATCAAAGAACATTATGTAGAAATGTATGACTTGTGGTCAGCATGGAGTGATAATGGATATTATAGGGGAAAGTAATAATATGCCTTTGATTTGGGAGATGGCTAGGGAGAAAGAGCTTTGGGTAGCTGTGCCGTTTTTGCCATAACGTGTGTAGTATAATGCAAATTAAAGTACAGTTTACAAGGGACTACACAGGGTAGGTATCTGACGGGAGGGGTGCCGCCAGTCAGATTTTCCATGTGATGTTCAAGCTGTCGCTTGT